>Ga0255055_10000499_pt1 | contig 30352 bp, 24 predicted proteins | sample JV7_2_27_MG_FD_188633 | JGI IMG/M metagenome (GOLD analysis project Ga0255055, IMG submission 188633) | Seawater microbial communities from Jervis Inlet, British Columbia, Canada - JV7_2_27 | ecosystem: Environmental > Aquatic > Marine > Inlet | place: Canada: British Columbia | collected...
CAACGGTGTCTGCCAGTGGAGCATACAACTCCGGGCACAGCGAAGCGTAGCTACCTCCGGCGACGACGTAGAACCCCTTGTTCCTATAGTAGGTCAGTAATTCACTCTGCCGCGTGAACTGAACCCCCATTCCGCAGATCCCGATGATGTCAGTCCGTGGATCCAACGGGATGGACTCGATGTTCTCATCAACGATCGAGACCTCCCAACCTTCCGGGCACAGAGCTGCCAGAGTAGCCAGACCCAGAGGCGGATTGACGGCCCGCTTATCGGGGAACACCACGTCAGCAACCCACTTGAGACTCCAGAAGCTCTCGGGAGACCTCGGGTTGATTAGCAGCAGCCTCATGGGCTCATTGCCTCGTTCGAGTACGCAGGTGAGCCACCGACCGTCGGGGACCGCCTAGAGACGAATCTAAGGGTCGGGAATGTAGGGGGCCAGCACGGCTGAGCCTTCGGCCGCATCAACTCCCGAAACGGCGGGGGGCCGGGCCTGGAACTCTAGTTGCCCTGCAGTTTGAACTCGACTGGCATCTGTACCAGCACGCGCACGAGAACACCGCGCACGCGCCCCGGCCTGAAGAGACACAGCGCGATCGTTGCCTCAGCTGGAGCTTCGAATAGCTCATGGGTTGACTGAATGGTCTCAACTGTCTCGGGCTTCACACGGCCGTCGGTCTCAACAACGAACTGGAGCAGGACGCTTCCTTCAATCCCGGCTTGCCGCATCGTGGGGGGATAACGCAGGGAGGGACACGACACCTGCTCGGGCAGATCGTCCACGGCGGCCTGCACGAACACCCCCCTCTCTGGTGGCGCGACCCAGATCTCTCGTCGTGGAGCCGTCGTGGCCGACTCCGGCATAGCACTTTCATAATCCTCCAGGGAAGCCGAGTAGTGGTACCACCCCAACGCCTCGTGTGCTTCGCGCAGATCGGGATCGAGCCTCAGCGCCTCGTCCACCGCTTCCTTCGCCATTGCCAGGCGCACTAGGGTGCGGTCGTAGAAGTACCACCATATGACCGAATGCACTATTGAGAGTCGGGCGAACACCAACGCGAAGTTCGGATCCAGATCGACCGCCCTCTGGTACATTTCGGCGGCAGTCTGAAGGTCCTGCTTCTTGAAGCTCCGATTGTAGTAATCATTGCCGCGTAGGTAGTACTCGTATGCCTCCAAGTTATCTGTGGGCCTCGCTGCCAGGCGTCGGCGTTCAGGCTCGAGCAGCGTGACGTCCAACGCCCCTGCGACCTGGTTGGCGATCTGCTCCTGAACACGGAAGATCTCGCCGGGAACCAGATCGGCCGTGTAACGATCCGTCCACAGATGGGCGTCGTCGGAAACCCGTATGAGCTGGGGTGTCACCCGAACCTGACCAGAACCATCCGGTGCTCGGTCGGTGCGTATTGTGCCCTCCAGCACGTAATCGACACTCAGTTCCGCGCCTATCACCCGAAGCGCCTTCTCGGAACTCTTGTATTGGATGGCGCTCTGACGAGAGATCACCATCAGCCCGCTGACCTCGGCGATCCGGCTGGTGATCTCCTCCGTGATCCCGTCCGCGAAGTAGTCGTCCTCCGGACTGCCGAGGTTGTCGAACGGCAACACGGCAAGCTTAGGGGTTTCAGCGGCCACGGCTACTTCAGGCGGGCCAAGCGTGCGCGAAATGACGGTGTAGGCTCCGATGACCGCAAGGATCGCAATCGCGCCGTAGGCAATCGCGTTTCGCCGCCTTGTTCCTGCCGCAGCGACATGTCCGGTGACAGCATGCGGTCCCGTTTGGACTACGGCCAGTACCTCGGCGAATTGGGCCGCTGTCGCATATCGATCAGCTGGGGTCTTGGCAAGAGCCTTCTGAATGGCGGCGGCCACCTCAAGCGGGACTGTGGATCTGCGAGCGGTGACAGAGGGCGGCTCGGCAGTCAGGTGCTGGTGGACGATGCTCTCGACCGTTGGTCCCGTGAACGGCGATTCACCGGCCAGCATCTCGTACAGCACACATGCCAGGCTGTACACGTCGCTGCGACCATCCAGATCCTTGCTTCCCGCCGCCTGCTCCGGGCTCATGTAGGGTGGTGTACCGATCGAGACGCCGGTCCCCGTCAACTGCTCCCCGCCTGCCTCCGTAATCGCTCGTGCGATGCCGAAGTCGGCCACGACGGCCTCACCACCGGACAGCAGAATGTTCTCTGGTTTGATGTCCCGGTGGATCACGTCGTGACTGTGGGCGTCGCTCAACGCCGCCGCCACGTCGCGAGCGATCTGCAGCGCATCTTCCACCGGGAGTTGTTTCTCGCGGTCGATCCGGTCACGCAGCGACTCGCCCTCGATGTAGGGCATCACGTAGTACAGGAATCCGCCGGCCTCGCCCGAGTCATAGAGCGGCAGGATGTGAGGGTGCGTCAGGCGGGCTTCGATCTCGATCTCGCGCAGGAAGCGCTCGGGTCCGAGCGCAGCGGCCAGCTCCGGGCGGAGGACCTTTACCGCAACCTTGCGGTGGTGCTTCAGATCCTCAGCAAGGTAGACGGTGGCCATCCCGCCGCTACCGATCTCGCGCTCGATGGTGTAGCGGTCGGCTAATGCGGCTTTGAGGCGTTCCAGCAGGTTTCCCAACGCGTCAGACCTCACGTTCGTGCAGCGCTACAGTACAGTCCGATGCGGTGTGCGGCCAGAGTGGCAAGGGGAACGGTTTACTCGTGATTGGGTTCAGAACTGCGGTCTTCCGATCCAGACTCACACGAGAAACGGGCAGGAGCGGCCCCAGCCACCCCTGCCCGTCCCTACGATGGAGCGACCTGTTACTTGCCCATCAACTCCAGGAACCGCCCGAACACCTGCACTCCATTGTAGAACTGCTCCACACCCAGCTTCTCGTTGGGCGCGTGGAGGCGGTCGTCGGGGAGGCCGATGCCGGCGAGCAGCACGGGCGCGCCCTCCTTGCCCAGCTCCGATACGATCGGGATCGAGCCGCCGGAGCGGGTGAGCACGACGTTGCGTCCCTCGACCTCCTTGAACGCCTGGTCGATGAGCTCGAACGGCCTGGAGTCGGCGTTCACCAGCACCGGGTCGGCGCCGTGGATGAACGAGACCGATACGTCCGCCCACTTCGGCACGAGCTGCTTCACGGCCCGAACGACCTGCTTCTCGACCGTCCTCTGCTTCTGGTTCGGCACCAGCCGCAGGCTGAACTTGGCGGTCGCCTCGGCCGGGATCACGGTCTTGGCGCCGTCTCCGGTGAAGCCGCCGCGAATGCCGTGAATCTCGAACGTGGGCAGCGCCCAGAGCCGCTCGAACACGGAGTACTGCACGAGGCCGGTGAGCACCTTCGATCCCACCTCATCGCGCATGAACTTGCGCTCGTCGAACGGCAGCTTGTCCCAGTCGTCACGCTGCGCCTTGGACGGGCGCTTCACTGCCTCGTACAGGCCTGGGATGCGGATGCGCCCCTTCTCTGTCTTGAGCTTAGCCAGGAGGTGCACCAGCGTCTCGTGCGCGTTGGGAGCGGCGCCTCCGTAGAGCCCCGAGTGCAGATCGGTCGTCGCGGTGCGCACGGTGATCTCGCCGTACACGATGCCACGCAGGCCAACCTCGATGGCCGGCCAGCCGGGCGCGTAGTACTGGGTGTCGGCCACGATGGCCGCGTCGCCCCGCACCAGCTCGGGCCGCTCCTTCAGCAGTCCGGTCAGAACCTCGCTGCCAGTCTCCTCCTCGCCTTCGATGATGAAGCGCATGTTGACGGGCGGCTTCCCGCCCTTGCTCACCGCCTCGAACGCCTTCACGATCGCGAACACCTGACCCTTGTCGTCCGTCGCGCCGCGGGCGTAGAGGCTGCCGTCGCGAATCGTGGGATCGAACGGCCCGGAGTCCCACTCGTCCAGCGGGTCGGGCGGCTGCACGTCGTAGTGGCCGTAGGCCAGCACGGTCGGCTTGCCGGGCACCTTCGGTCCCTCTGCCACCACCGTCGGGTGCGTGTCGCTGCCGAGCAGGTCCACCTTCTCGCAGCCCAGGTGGCGCAGGTGACCGGCCACCCAGTCGGCGGCGGAGCGGCAATCGGTGGCGTTCGCGGGGGTGGTGGAAATGCTGGGGATGCGGAGCAGCTCCTTGAGCTCCTCCATCATGCGTTCACGATGCTTGGCGACGTAGGATTTGAGATCAGACATGGCTGTTCGGTTCCTTCGGTAGTCCCTGAGTTCCACTCGGACGGATTCGGCGGGTCGAATACTCCGCGGCCCCTCCCTGCATCCTCGATTCGGCACCCGCCCCGGGGACGGGCCCGTGCTCAAATATACCCGCCCGTCCTGTGGCCGCGCCTCCGCACTCTACCGCGCCACCAGACGCTCCAGCACCTCGAACGGCGTCTCGTCCTCGCGTTCCTCGACGGCGTCCTCGAGCACGGCGACCGCGCGCCGCACGTCGCCGCCTTCCCACTCCAGCAGTTGATCGAACAGTCCCAGACTGGACCGGTATATGCGATGTCCCAGCAGGCTGGCGTTATTGAGTGGACCTTCTGCGAGCCTGTCGCCACTGTAGGCCTCGAGCTCCCGCCCGAGCGGACCCCGCAAGCGGGCCCTCGCACTGTCGAATACGGCCTCGCGCTGCTCGATCTTCTCTTCGGACGAGAGCTCCGATCCGTACAGCGTCTCCAGCTCACCCAGCAAGTCGCGGTAGAAGTCACCCAGCCGAAGTTGGTCGCGCCAGACGGCAGCCGCACGCTCTGCAGCAACCGTCTCGCCGCGGCTCTTGAAGAACGCCTCCGCCCCTCGGTAGCCCACCCAGAGAGCGAAGCTCTCGTCGAACGGCGTCTCGCCGCGCACGTAGAGCGTGTTGTGCGCGATCTCGTGGAACACGAGCGTGGCCAGCAGCACCGGCTCTCGCCCAAGTGCCGTCGAGAGCAGCGGATCGTTGAACCATCCCAGAGTGGAGAACGCCCCCGCCGGACGCAGGTGAGTGTCGAAGCCGCGCTCGTCCAGGCTGCGCAACTTGGCGCGAGCTACCTCGAAGTCGAAGTACCCCTTGTACGGCACCGTCCCCACTATGGGGTAGCGCCAGCTGTATGCGGCGAAGCGGTCACGCGGGCTCGCGGTGAGCACGAGGAGCAGCGTGTCGCGGCCCACGTCGGTATACGTCGTATAGGTCTCGCCCGAGGCGAGCCCCAGCGAGTCGGCAGCGAACGCGCGGGCCTCGAGCACCAGCTCGAACTGGGCGCGTCTCAGCTCGGGCGTATCGGGGTCGGCCACGAGTTCCGTCAGCGATTGCCGCCGCAACAGAATCCGCCCCTCCTCCCACGCGGCGCGCAGCACGAAGCGCACGTCCGCGCTCAGCAGGACGGCCAGCGCGCACCCGGTGACGAGTAGGCTGCCCACGATGCGCGCGATTCGCCACATGGTGGTCCGCGGCGGCAATGACCAGGCGCTCACAGCGTGAACCTGAAGCCGAAGTAGTGGGCGGGCTCGTCGAACAGATCCTTGCCCCTGTACGAGTAATCGAGCAGGAGTGCCTTGAACTGGACGGAACCGCCGACCGTGAACTCGGAGTCGGAGAGCGCGTCCGGCCGGCCGCTGAAGCCGGCACGCCCGATGATCCCCACGCCGCCCAGCACAACGCCGGCCTCGCCCCCGAGCACGCCGCGCGACTTCTCACCCTCACGCCACTGGACCTCGAGCGTGGAGAGCAGCCGGAAAGACTCCTGTGGATCCACGTAGTTCATCGTGAACCCGAACCGCGTGAGCCGGGGCATCACGAGTGAGGAGGTATCGCGCCAGTTGCCGTTGATGTTCTGCACTGCGAACGCGATGGCCATGATGTCGAAGAACGCGATTGCGACGCCGGCGTCCCCGCTCACGCCATAGGTCCACACGTCGTCGATCCGGCGGCTCGCGTACTTGCCACTCACGCCGAGAGCGATCATCCCGAAGCGGTACACCACCGAGGCCACGCCCAGTATCTCGCGCGCATTGGTACCCGCCGGAATTCCACCGCCAAGGTAGTCATGAGGGTTGTCGCCGAAGTCGAACCGCTGGCCGCCCACGCCGATGTCGAACTGCTTGAGACGCCAACCGAGCGCGCCCGTGAACACGTAGGCGCCGCCGGGCGCGCCGCGGTAGGATCCCTCGAGGCCGATGTTCCGCAGTGTGGCGAGGCCGCTGGGATTCTGGAACACGGCCGCTGCATCGCCCATGAGCGCGACGCCGGCCCCGTTGAGGCCGACCGAGCGCACGGAAGCGGCGATCCGTGTCACGTAGACCGTGTCCTGGGTTTGTGCTGGGAGGGTCGCCGGACTGAGTGCGGCCGCCGGGATGCCGATGAGGAGAGCGCACTGCGCTCGCCGCGCCACGCCCTTTGTGCTCACGAGCTACTGGATGCGGATCACGTTGAGGCGGGCCACGATCGTAGCCGTCAGCGGCCCGCCGGCCGGGTTCACCAGCTCGACGGTGAACCCGCTCTCTCCCGCGGTCTGCTCGACGATGTAGTAGTCACCCGAGCCGGCGTGCAGCTGTCCCGACGTGTTGAACAGCCCGCCCGAGAAGCGCTGAGGCACGATGGGGAACGGGCTGGGGAACTGGGACGGCAGCTGCTGGTTGAGCAGGCCGTAGGTCTCACGAAAGTCCCACGAGCTGTACGTGAGCCGTGCGGGCGCCGTGAGCCCCGGGAGGTCGGACACGTAGTTCGCCAGGAACCACTCCGACACCAGCCGCGAGAACGGCTCGCCCACCGAGTCCTCGACGTTCACAGCCCCGTATTCGGCCGTCTCCACCAGGCGGCGCGTCACCCCATCGCCGAACTGATCCACGAGCCACCGCAGGAAAAGCCAGGAGCCGCCCCGCTCGGCCAGCGTGCCTGTGCCCGCCGAGAACAGCATGAACGCCGATCCCGGGTCCTCCAGAAACTGGAACCCGTTGAACAGGTCGCCCAGCACGAACTGCGACGCCAGCAAGTCCTCGCCCTGCCCCGCGAGGTGCTCTCCCACGAGCTCCTCCGACAAGTGCGACAGGCCCTCGTTGAGCCACAGGTCTTCGGAGTCGCCACCGCGCACCAGCACGTGCTGGTTGTAGCTGATCATGTGCTGGAACTCGTGCACGAACGTGACCGGCACCAGCAGTCCGACCAGCCTGTTGCTCACCGGACACCCCATGGTCCCGTCGGGGTCCGGCGTCATCGAGTAGAACACCTCGGCCTGGTTCGAGCGGTTGTCGTTCTCGAACGCGGGGTCGATGTCGGGGGCGAAGAAGAAGCCGGTGATGATCGCCTCGCCGCACAGTTCCTCCGGTGTGAAGCCGTTCACGACCGGGGTCATGAGAATCATCACCAGCCCGTTGCGGTCCACGTCGGACTCCGACCCGAACGCGCGGGACGTCACTTCGTAGAGCTGATCGTCGAACAGCTCTCCGAACGCCGCGAAGTCCGCGTCGGTGAACGTGCCCGGAGCTTCCAGGTCCTCGTAGATCGCGGCGTGCAGCCCCGCGTAGCGCGCCTCGGCCCTCACCGTGACGAAGTCGTCGGTGCCGCAGGGCAGCGCGGCGCAGACGCGGAAGTCCCGCAAGTCGCCCACCTCGATGGCGGCGGTCACCATCGGGCCGAGTGCATCGGGCGCACGCGCTGGCTTGGGCATCCGAGCGATCTCGGCCTCCCTCTCACGCAGGAAGTCGTGGAACCGCACCGCGAAGGGCAGTTCCTCCGGTTCCGCTCGCGGACGCCGAACCGCCGGGGGCGCCGCCAAATTGCCGCGGAAGCGGTAGTCCGCGATCAGCCCCGGAATGGAAGCGGCCGACTGCGGCGTGAAGAGGTACTCCGCGCCGGCGGGGCCGGCCACGGGGAAGGTGGCACAGCCGTTCAGCGTGAGCGGATCCAGCAGGGAGTACTCGCCCACCTCCAGCTGCAGCGGCTGCGCCGCCGCCTGGTAGGTGCCTGCCACTGCGTCCAGCTGCGCGCCGGCGTAGCTCACCGCCACGTTCACCGAGCCCGGGACGAGGCAGCGGGGCGCCACCACATTCATCGCGTCGCCCGCCGGCGTCGCGCTGAGCACGCGCGCGAACTCGCCTCCGATCTCGACCAACAGCGTGTCGGCGAGCAGGGAGCCCTGCAACGTGACCGTGTCACCGCCGGTGAACGTGCCCGGCACGAGACTCGTCAGGCTCGGTGCCTGCGTCGCTGTCGCGCTGAACGCCACCGACTTGTTGCGGTCGTTCACCAGCTCGGCCCGCACGGTGTAGGCTCCCGGCGTGGTCCCCAGGGTGAGCCACGCCACCGCCTCTCCACTGGCGTCGGCCTGAGTCACCGAGTCGGAGAGGCTCGCGCCTGCGCCGCCCGTCACGCTCCAGCGGACCTCTCCTCGCGGCACCGGCACGCCGGCCGCGTCGGTGACGAGCGCCGTCAGTGGGACCGGAAGCGGCGCACCCGCAAACACCACCTGGCCGTCCGTCCCGTCCACGACCGAGATCGCAGCCGGCACGGGCAGGTCTATGTCGTCTCCGCCGCACGCCCCGGCCAGCACCGCAATGGCGGCGATTCCCAGAGCCCCACGGCGAATTCGCTGCTGTTTCATGAGCTTCATGACGGGAGCAACATACCCGGGCCAGGGCGCTTTTGACAACGCGGGAGCGCCTGAATAAGCTCCGTGATGAGTTTCGTCCACCTCCATACCCACTCCGAGTACTCCCTGTTGGACGGTGCGAATCGGATACCCGATCTCGTGGCCAAGGTTTCGGGGCTGGGGATGGACTCCCTCGCGATCACCGACCACGGCAACCTCCACGCGGCCTGGTCGTTCTACGAGCACGCCAAAAAGGCCGGGATCCGGCCGATTCTGGGGTTCGAGGCGTACCTCGCATTCGGGCCGCGCCACGCCCGGTCGAAACCGGCGGGGGCGCCGGCCCAGAACTCCCACCTCGTGCTGCTGGCCAGGAACCGGACCGGATACCGCAACCTGATCAAGCTCTCCTCCATCGGATACCTCGAGGGCTACTACCGGCGGCCGCGCATCGACAAGGAAGTACTGGAGCAGTATCGGGAGGGGATCATCGGGCTCGCAGCCTGCCTCTCGGGAGAGGTTGCGCTGTGGTTGCGCCAGGGCAACTACGAAGAGGCCAGGAAATCGGCGGAGTGGTTCGCGCGTGTGCTCGGCCCCGACGGCTTCTGGCTCGAGGTCCAGGACCACGGCATCCCCGACGAGAAGGTCGTGAAGGAGGGGATGTTCAAGCTGGCCGACGACCTGGGGCTCCCGGTCGTTGCCACCAACGATGCGCATTACCTGGAGCGGGCCGACCACGAGGCGCACGACTGCCTGCTCGCCATCGGGACCGGCAAGGATCTGGACGACCCAACCCGGTTCCGGTTCTACGGCCAGGAGAGCTACGTCAAGTCGGAAGCGGAGATGGCCGCGCTGTTCCCGGGACGAGCGGACGTGCTCGAGAACACCACCCGCGTGGCCGAACTATGCGAGTTCGATTTCGAGAAACGCTATTTCCTTCCCGAGTTCCCGCTGCCCAAGGAGTTCTCCAGCGAGAACGACCTGCTGGTCGACCTCGCGACCGGCGGCGCCAAGCGCCGCTACGGCGAGGAGATTCCCGGCGAGGTGAAGCAGCGACTCGACTACGAGCTGGATGTCATCACCAAGACCGGTTACGCCGGCTACTTCCTGATCGTCCACGACTTCATCCAGGCGGCGAAGGAGCGCGGCATCCCGGTGGGCCCCGGCCGCGGTTCGGCGGCGGGGTCGATCGTGTCCTACAGCCTCGGCATCACCAACGTCGACCCGCTGCGCTTCGACCTGCTGTTCGAGCGGTTCCTGAACCCCGAGCGCATCTCGATGCCGGACATCGACGTGGACTTCTGCTACGAGCGGCGCGGCGAGGTAATCGAGTACGTGCGGCAGCGCTACGGAGCGACGAGCGTGGGCCAGATCATCACGTTCGGGACGCTCAAGGCGCGCGCGGCGGTGCGCGACATAGCCCGCGTGCTGCGTGTCAGTCCCGCTGACGCCGATCGCATCGCCAAGCTCATCCCGTCCGGCCCCGGCTACCAGTTGTCCGTTGCCGATGCGGTCAAGAGGGTGCCCGAACTCACCCACCTGGTGCGCGAGGACGCCACCATCGAGCGGCTGGCCGACCTGGCTCAGCGGATCGAGGGTCTGGCGCGTCACGCATCGGTGCACGCCGCCGGCATCGTGATCGCACCCGGTCCGCTCGACGAGTACGTGCCGGTCTGCACGCCGCCCCAGCAGCGCAGCAACGGAGGGGAAGAGGCGATCATCACGCAGTTCGACATGATCGCGCTCGAGAAGGTCGGCATGCTCAAGATGGATTTCCTGGGGCTCAGGACCCTCACGGTGATCCACGACGCGGTGGAGATGATCAAGGAGCGCCACGGCGTCGAGCTGGACATGGACGCCGTGGACCTGGACGATCCCGCCGTCTACGACATGCTGCGCGAGGGACGCACCGGCGGCGTGTTCCAGTTCGAGTCGCCGCTCGCCACCGAGATGTTGTACCAGATGCGTGTGGACCGGTTCGACGACCTGGTGGCCACCAACGCCCTGGTACGGCCGGGCCCGCTCGACTCCGGCATGCACCATGTGTACACGCGGCGCAAGCGAGGCGAGGAGGAGGTCCGCTACCCGCACCCCGACCTGAAAGAGCTGCTCGAGCCCACTTACGGGGTGATCATCTACCAGGAACAGGTGATGCGGATCGCCAACGTGCTCGCGGGCTACACGCTGGCCGAAGCCGACGTGCTCCGCAAGGCGGTGGGGAAGAAGATCCAGGAGCTGATCGAGGAGGAGCTCGACCGGTTCGTGGAGCGCGCCACTGCGCGCGGCTACAAGCGCATGCTTGTCGAGGACATCGCGGGACAGATCCAGACCTTCGGGCGCTACGGGTTCAACAAGTCGCACTCGGTCGCCTACAGTATCATCTCGTTCCAGACCGCGTGGCTCAAGGCGCATTACCCGGCCGAGTTCATGGCGGCCCTGCTCTCCTCGGAGATCGGGGACACCGACAGGGTGGTGTCGTACATCAACGAGTCGCGCGAGCTGAGCCTCGAGGTGCTCCCCCCGTCGGTGAACGAGTCCGGCTGGAAGTTCACCGTGATCGGCGAGTGTCAGATCAGGTTCGGGCTCGGCGCCGTGCGCAACGTGGGACGCGGCGCCATCGAGTCGATCATTGAAGGCCGCGAGTCGGGCACCTACACCTCGCTCACCGACTTCTGCGAGCGCGTGGACCTGAGGCTCTGCAACAAGCGGGTGAACGAGTCGCTGATCGCCGCGGGGGCGCTGGACCAGCTCGGCAACAACCGGGCCCAGTTGACCGCGGCCCTGGACAGCGCTCTGCACGAGGCGCAGTTGAGACAGGCGGATCGTGCCTCGGGACAGGTCTCCCTGTTCGGCGAAGCCAAGGCGGCCGCCGCCGCCCAGCCACCCCCGCTGCCCGATGTGCCGGCCTGGAGCGAGGCCGAGCGACTTGCGAAAGAGAAGGAAGTCGTTGGATTCTTCATCTCGGGACATCCGCTGGGGCGGTTCCGGGATGAGGTCCAGCTGTTCGGCACTCGCACCACGGCCACGCTGGGAGCGTGGAGCGAGCACCAGGTGACGGCCGCCGTGGTCGTGACGATCGTCAAGCGCCGCATCAGCAAGAAGACTGGCTCAGAGTACGCACGGCTCACGCTCGAGGATTTTCACGGCACCGCCGAGGCGATCGTGTTCCCCAACGCCTGGAGCCGGCTGTCCGAGGTGATAGTGCCGGACGCGGCACTCCTCCTGACGGGGGGCTACAGCACGCGGGACCGCGGCGAGGACCGCGCGCCGTTCATAGTGGAGAGCGCGAAGGCGCTGACGGACCTGAGGGAATCCGGCTCCATGGGAGTGGCGCTGGAGTGGAGTGCGGGAGGCGGCCCGGACTCCCAGGCGGCACGGGCGCTCAAGGCGCTGTGCGCGGCCCATCCCGGACCGGCGCCCGTGTTCGTGGAGTGGAACGACGGCAACGGGGTCACGGCCCGCCTGAGAGCGCGCCGGACCCAGGTGGCACTGGATGACGATTTCCTGAACGCCCTGCGCGAGCTCGTCGGGAGCGAGCGCGTGCGTCTGGTCAAAGCACGGTAGGAGAGAGCGTGGCAAAAGGCTTCAGTCTCGACTTCGAAAAACCGATCATGGAGCTCGAGCGACAGATCGATCACCTCAAGCGGCTGGCGGACGACCGCGAGCTCGACGTACAGGGTGAGATCGAACCGCTCGAGCGCAAGCTCGGCGAGTTGAGGCGGGAGATCTACAAGGATCTCACCCCGCTGCAGCGCGTGCAGGTCGCGCGGCACCCCAAGCGGCCCTTCACCACAGACTACATCGAGCGGGTCTTCACGGACTTCGTGGAGCTCAAGGGCGACCGGCTGTACCGGGAGGACCCCGCGATCGTGGGTGGCTGGGCCCGGCTCAAGGGCCGTCCCATAATGGTGATCGGTCACCAGAAGGGGCGCGACACGAAGGAGAACCTGCGACGCAACTTCGGCATGCCCCATCCCGAGGGCTATCGCAAGGCGATGCGACTGATGCACATGGCGGAGCGGTTCGGGGCGCCCGTCGTCACGCTCATCGACACGCCCGGCGCCTACCCCGGGCTGGGAGCCGAGGAGCGCGGGCAGGCCGAGGCCATAGCGCACAACCTGGAGGAGATGGCCGCACTCAGGAGCCCGTTCATCGCCATCGTGATCGGCGAGGGCGGCTCGGGTGGCGCGCTGGCGCTCGGCGTGGCCGACCGGATCCTGATGCTGGAGAACTCCATCTACTCGGTGATCTCCCCCGAGGGCTGCGCCGCCATCCTATGGAACGACGCGGGCCAGAAGGAACGCGCCGCCGAGGCGCTCAAGCTCACGGCCCGGGACCTCTACGATCTCGGGGTGATCGACCAGATCATACCCGAGCCGCCGGGTGGAGCGCACACCGATCCCGACGGGGCAGCTGCAGCCCTGGGCGCCGCTCTCGAGACTCACCTCTCGGACCTCGCCGGACTCCAACCCGACGAGCGCATCCAGCAGCGAGCCGACAAGTACCGCAAGATCGGTCAGTTCACCGAGGGATAGGTTGCCCGAACTGATCGAAGTCCGGTTCAAGGGTAACCGGCGGGCGTTCTTCACTTGGGAGAACGAGGCATCGCTCGCCATGGGCGCGCCCGTGGTCGTCGCGGTGGAGCGGGGCGAGGACTTCGGACACGTCTCCGCCGTCGGCGACGTCGCCGCCCGCAAGTGCGGCGTGGGCTGCGACGGATGCCCGGCCGGCGAGCCGACCGAGCCCGCGGGCAGGGTGCTGCGCCAGGCGTCCACCGAGGACACGTACCTCGGCGATGAGCTGCGCAAGGCCGAGGCCGACGTGCGCCGCAAGGTCATGGAGCGGGCGAAGGCGCACGAGCTCGGCATGAAGGTCTCCGATGCCGAGTGGCAATGGGACCGCAAGAAGCTCACGGTCTACTTCACCGCCGAGAAGCGCGTGGACTTCCGCGCACTCGTGCGCGACCTGGCCAGCCTGTTCCGCACCCGCATCGAGCTCAGACAGATCGGCGCCCGTGACGAGTCCAAGCGGCTGGACGGGGTGGGCCGCTGCGGCCGCCAGTACTGCTGCTCCTCGTGGCTGCCGGAGCTGAGGCCGGTCAGCCTCTCCCTGGCCAAGGACCAGCGGCTCTCGCTCAACCCTTCACAGATATCGGGCGGGTGCGGGCGGCTGCTGTGCTGCCTGCGCTACGAGCACGAGTTCTATGTGGCTTCCCGCAAGCGGTTCCCCAAGCTGGGGCGTGTATTGCGGACTTCGCAAGGCTCCGAGATGGTGGACGCGGTGGATATCTTCCGGGATCGCGTGATGCTCAAGGCCGAGGACCGGTCGGTGCGCACGGTGACGCTGGCCGAGCTCAAGAGCGAGGTGGCGAGCCCGGACGCTCCACCGGTGGCTCCCAAGCCGGAGCCGAAGCCGAAGCGGCCCGAGCCGCAGACCAAAGCGAGCGATGCGAAGGTGACCACCCAGGACGCGGTGGAAGCGGTCACGCCGCGCAAGCGACGGCGGCGGCGCCGCGGCAAGAGGGGGCGCCAGCGCGGCAGGCAGCGCGACACCGATGACCGGCCCGAGGGCGGAGACGAAAAGAGTGGCAAGTAAGTACTTCATCACCACCGCAATCGACTACTCGAACGGCGAGCCCCACCTGGGGCACGCCTACGAGAAGATCGGCGCCGACTGTGTGGCCCGGTACCGGAGGCTGCGCGGTGAGGACGTCTACTTCTCGATCGGGATGGACGAGCACGGGCAGAAGGTGGCTCAGGCCGCCGAGGAGGCGGGACAGGACCCGCAGGCGTGGGTGGACAGGATCGCCGCGGCGTTCGAGGCTGCGTGGGAAGAGCTCGCCATCAGTCACGACGTCTTCATACGCACCACCGAGCCCCGGCACGAACGGGCCGTGAAGGAGCTGTTCCACCGCATCCAGCAGGGAGGGTACATCTCGGAGGGTGTGTACTCCGGCTACTACTGCGTGGGCTGTGAGGCATTCAAGGTGGACAAGGACCTCGTGGACGGAAAGTGCCCTACGCACCCCACCCGCGAGATCAAGTGGGTCGAGGAACCCAACTACTTCTTCGAGGTCGGCAGGTTCAGACAGAAGCTGCTCGACCTGTACCGGACCCAGCCCGATTTCGTCCAGCCCAAACCGAAATACAACGAGATCCACAACGTCGTCGACGAGTGGACCGAGGACCAGAAGATCTCGGTGAGCCGCGCCCGGGTCCCGTGGGGCATTCCGTGGCCCGACGACGATACGCACGTGGTGTACGTGTGGTTCGAGGCGCTGATCAACTACCTCTCGGTCACGGGCTTCCCCGACGCGGGCCACGAAGCGACCTGGCCCGCCGACGTGCACGTGATCGGGCCCGACATCGTGCGGTTCCACGCGGCCATGTGGCCGGCGATGCTGATGGCCGCTGATATCGAGGTCCCGAGACAGGTCTGGAGCCACGGCTGGGTGAACACCGGTGGGGCCAGGTTCTCCAAGTCGGCAGGGGTGGCTGTCACGCTGCGCAACCTGATCGATCGCCACGGCGTGGACGCGCTGCGCTACTTCGTGCTGCGGGAGATCCCGTGGAACGCCGACGGCAACTTCACGTGGGAGCGCTTCGACACGCGTTACACGTCGGAGTTGGCGGACGGCTACGGCAATCTGGTGAGCCGGGTGGTCGCGATGATAATCCGGTACCTGGGCGGGACGGTGCCTCAGGGTGCGGACCCGACGCCGCTGGACACGTTCGGTGACGAGTGCATCGCGGGCTACCGTGAGGCGATGGATGCCCACCTGCTGCATGTGGGTGCCGACCACGCGTGGCGCCTGGTAGACCGCGCCAACGGGTTCATCGAGGAGCGGGCTCCCTGGACCCTGGCCAAGCAGGGCCAGAGCGCCGAGCTGGAGGAGACGCTGGGCGCCCTGGCACGCTGCATAGCGCGCGTCACGCTGATGGCGGCCCCCTTCATGCCCGGCAAGACCCAGGAGGTATGGGCTGCCCTGGGGCTGCCCGGTGAGGTGCAGGCGGCACGGTGGGAGGATCTCGAGCGCCCGCCCACGGGAGGGCGCCAAGTCGAGAAGCTCCCCCCCCTCTTTCCGAAGCCGCCGAAGGGCGCTGCAAGTCAGTGAAACACAACGCGTTACGGTTGCGGGCTGGGCGGTTGACACGAACTGTACCAGGGGCCTAATTTAGCGGCGCACCCTGTGATGTTGGGCACGGACTTAGCCCGGCATACGAGAGAGATTGCCGTAGAACAGTTCGTCCTGTGAGGGCTTGGGCAAATGGCTGATCGGCAATGGACGGTTGTGTTGGTGCCCCATGGGTCGGGCGGGTCCCGATCCCTGGTGGTATCGCTGCGGACATTCAAGATCCTGGTGACCGTTTTGGCGGTCGTGGCCGTGTCGGCGGTTGTGTTCGGCTACGCCACCATCACGCGCGCCATCGACCTCTCCAGCCTGGACCGCATGGAGCGCCGCAACGAGCTCCTCGCCCAGGAGCTGGACCAGGCCCAGATCTTCATCAGCAGCATCGGGGACACCATTACCGCCATTGCGCAGCGCGACGAGCTGGTTCGCCTGCTGGCGGGGCTCGAACCCACCGACCCGTCCGTGCAGATGGCCGGTATCGGTGGTCCGGTCGGTCCGTGGACCGAACGCGAGCAGATCCTCTCCGAGGGACCCGCCGGAATCCAGGCGCTCGCGGTGCGAGCCGACCTGGACAACCTGATCCGGCGTGCCAACCTACTTTCGGGCTCCTATAGCGAGGCGATCTCGAGCCTCGAGACGCACCGGGACCGCACGCAGCGCCGGCCGTCCATTCTGCCCACCGAGGGTTGGCTCACCAGCACTTTCTCCAGTTCCCGCATCCATCCGATCTTCCACGAGGCCCGTCCCCATGAGGGCATCGACGTGTCGGCACCGGAAGGCACTCCGATCCTGGCGCCGGCGGATGGGCGGGTTGTGGACGTCAGGACCAAGACCGGCTACGGCAAGACGGTCACGATCGACCATGGCTACGGCGTGGTGACTTTCTACGCCCACTGCTCCAAGGTGCTGGTCAGAGTGGGGCAGCGCGTGAACCGCAGCGATAAAGTCGCGGAAGTGGGGAGCACCGGCATCGCGACAGGTCCGCACCTTCACTACGAGGTGATCGTGAACGGCCGCGCGGTGGACCCGAGCACCTACATCCTGCCAGCCAAGATCGTCGATTAGGTTAGCCGTCGAGCCCGCATGACGCTCATTCCAGCGGCGCCCCGCTCAGCGGGCGCGCCGCTTGTTTTTTGGCTCCTCGCGGGCCTCCTGGCCACCGGCTGTGGCGGGGGCGCATCCCCCGTGCTGGTGCGTGCCAGCCTGGAGCACGACGAGCCGATCGGCGGTCTCGAGGTCACGGCCCTGCCCATCGATGCCGAGGCCATCCTCGACTCACTCGCGGCCGACTCCCCGACCCCCAAGCCCGCGTTCCCCCGGCTCGAGAAAGAGTTGGCCGAGTATCGCAGCCCCCAGGACGACCGCCTGGCAGAGGCCAGCCGCCCGTGGCTGGCGCTGCACGACAGCGTCTCCCGCCTGGCCGACTCGCTGAACGGGATGGACCGCCGGGGAGCGACATACGCACGGATGTACGCCCGTTTCAGACGGCTTTACGCCAGGCTGCAACAGCGGGCGACGGAGCGCGACCGGGCCCTGGAGGAGCTGCGGGGAGAGGACGTCACGCTGGCCAGACGGGCCCAGGCCGCGTCGGAGTCGCTGCGGGTGTGGGAGCGGGACGCGTACAGAGCCTACCCCGACGTGGCTGCTGAGGCGCTGGACCGCCGGGGGCAGGACGCCGTGCGGGCGACCGCGGACGAAGATGGCGTCGTCCACCTCGAGCTCCCGCCCGGCGACTGGTGGATCGTGGCGCGCTGGACCGACCCGGAGAACCCGTTCCAGGAGTACTTCTGGAACGTGCCGCTCACCGTTGGCTGGCTGCCGGTCGGTGTACCGCTCTCCGAGCGGAACACCGTGCGGCGCTGGCGACATTAGCTAGAGGACCCGGAGGCGAGGCAACGTGCAACACAAGAAGCTGATCGGTTTGGCGGCGGCAGCGATTGCGGTCGCAGTACTCGTGGGCGCGTGGTCGCTAGGCGGGAGGGCGCCCTCCGACGAGATTGCTCCGCCGCTCTCGTCCGGCGCCGGTGCGCCGGCCGCCGCGCAACAGCAACAGACGGGAATGCTCGACCAGCGCACCAAGGGCAGCCCGGACGCCCCGCTCACCGTGTTCGAGGTCAGCGACTTCCAGTGCCCCTACTGCCGAGTCTTCTGGGAGGAGACCTTGCCCGCGATGGAGCGCGAGTACATCGACTCGGGCAAGCTGAAGCTCGTGTTCGTCAACCTGCCCCTGACCCAGATCCATTCCAACGCCGCCGCCGCCCATGAGTTCGCAATGTGTGCCGCGATCCAGGAACGCTTCTGGCCGGCGCACGACCTGCTGTACCAGTACCAGGATCAGTGGGCGGGACTCTCAGACCCGGGACCCTACTTCATGACCCTCGGCGACTCGGCCGGTCTCGCCCCGGGCGAGCTGCGCGACTGCTTCAACACGGGAGCCGTGCGCGGGATCATCCAGCAGGAAATCGAGATGAACTTCCGCGCGGGCGTCAACAGCACGCCGTCGTTCATCGTGGAGGGGATTCTCGTGCCGGGCTTGGCGCCCATCGAGGCGTGGCGGCCGCTGCTGGACTCGCTGTACACGGCCAAGACTCAGGAGCAGTAGCGAACGGCAGCCGCGTTCCGCTTGCGAGCGGGTTCCACCTCTGCGAACTGCAGTTCGCGCGCGACGGACTCCTCTTGATTCAATGCGCAACTTGCGCGGCTCACTGACGTTCGCTCCGGTGGATCCCGCCCGCTCGCTTCACGACCTGTAGCAGCCGAACGCTTCCCGTTTCCCGCTTCCCGGTCGTACCGTTCCCCCTTCCCCCTTCCCCTTTCCCCGTCTCTAAACGACCAACGCCAGTCCCACGTCATAGAGAGCATGGGTCCACGCCGTGATGCCGAAGCCGCGCGCCACGTAGAGTCCGCTCAGCAGCAAGCCCGCAATGGCACGGAAGGTGAACGACCCCAGCGTGAGTGGGTCTCCGTAGGGGCCGACGTAGTGGAACGCCGAGAAGATCAGCGCGCTCAACACCACGGCCACAACCACCGTCACCGGGCGACGCCATCCGAGCCGGAGGCCGAGGGCGAGCAGCCCCGACACGAGAAGCACGCGGAACAGCAGCTCCTCGTAGATGCCGGCCCCGAGCGATATCACCAGCTGGGTGCCAAGTGGGAACCCGCCCATTGGCGCCTGGAGCGCCACTGAGAGCTGCGGACCGTACAGGAGCTGCGCCGTGAGCAGGGCCACCACCTGGCCGAAGATCGCCGCGTAGACCAGGCTCTCGCCAAGGCTCCCGAGGAAGACCCGCTTGTCGAGCCTCCCGCCGCCCCTGCGCCGATGGTCGCGCCACACGATCCAGGCACCCCCACCCAGGAGCAGCGCCCCGAACACGGCCAGGCCCGCCCGCCCCCCGAACGTCACGAACAACGTCTTCAGCATCACGTCGGCGCCGTTGCGCACACCGTGGAACGCCGAGCCCGTCACCATGAGCGCCAGGCCTTCGTACAGCAGCAGGAGGGGCAGCGCGAACAGCACGCTGTAGCGCGGCTCCCGGCTGACGGCGAAGTACTCCCGTGGCGACATCGCTCCTCACCTGTAACATTGCCCAACATGCATCTGAGGCTCTACCGGCTCGCGAGCCGGCTGACCCACCGGCTTCCCCTCGGACGGGGGAAGCTGGCCCACAGCGTCCGCGGCCGCCAGTCGGCGGTCGGGCGCTGGCTCGCCTGGGCCGGCGAGCAGCGCCCCGATGGGCCGCTTGTCTGGGTCCATGCGGCCTCTGTAGGCGAGGCCCTGGCGGTCCAACCCGTCGTGGAGCGGCTGCGCCGCGCACGGCCCGACGTGCGGCTCGTGCGCTCCTACTCCTCGCCCTCGGCGGCCGAGTGGCCCGCGCCGTTCGAAGCAGAGCACGACGACTATGTGCCGCTCGACGAGCCTGGTGCGGTGGCGCGGGTACTGGACGCCGTGCGGCCCTCCATGATGCTGTTCTCGCGCGGCGACCTGTGGCCCGAGTTGGTGCTGGGAGCCGGGAGCCGCGGCATTCCCGTAGCCGTCGCCGGGGCCATGGTGCGGCCCCACAGCCCCCGGATGAACGCGCTCCTCTACCCCCTGTACGCCGAGGTCCACGCAGCGGTTTCGTGGCTCGGAGCGGTGACAAGGGAAGATGCGGCGCGCTGGCGGCGACTGGGCGTGCCCGAGGAGCGAGTATCGGTGACCGGAGACCCACGCCACGATCAGGTGCTGGAGCGGGTGCCGCAGCTCGGCTCAATGGGCGCACTCTCAGAGTGGTCCACGCACGGAGAAGTGCTCGTGGCCGGCAGTACTGAGCAAGAGGACGTGCCCGTGCTGCTGGAGGCGGCTGCCCGCGCACTCGCCGCCCACGAGGACGCACGCCTGCTGATCGTGCCGCACTCTCCGACGGACAAGGTGGTGAGCCACCTGGTGAGCCGTGCGCGGCGCCTGGGCCTCACTCCCACTGTATGGCACGGCGCGTCCGACGTGGTCCCGCCGGAGGCTCGCATGGTCGTGGTCGCGGCCAGCGGGCTCCTGGTCGATCTCTACGCGCTGGGAGCGGCCGCACACGTGGGCGGCGGGTTCCGCCGCGGCCGACTGCACGCGGTGGTGGAGCCTGCGGCGTACGCACTCCCCATGACCTTCGGACCACACTGGCAGGCGTCCAGCGACGCCGCTGCGGCGATCGAGGCAGGGGGCGCGCTGGCGCTGCCACGCCGCGACGCGCCGCGCGCCCTCGAGGGACAATGGCTGCGCTGGCTGGACGGTCCCGACGCGCGCCTCGACGCCGGAGTCGCCGCGCGCGGCACGCTGCACCAGGGAGCGGCGTCAGAGACCGCTCGCAAGCTGTTGGGCCTGCTGCCGGCCGCGGCCGCAGCACCATCACCCGAGAGGCCCTCTGAGGGCCTCCATCTGCACCACGGTGAGGAGACTCCGGCTGTGGGCCCGCCCTCGGAGCGGAGGCCGTCCAGGGCCTCAGAGGGCGACCGGAGCGGCTGAGCGCCGTCATCCCGGCGGGCCGGATGCAAAACGGGGCGCCCCCGAACGGAGGCGCCCCGTGACGTTCCTGAAGTGGTCGCCGATCGGTTCGATCAGCCTCCGACCAGGCCGCTCGCCATGCCGAGGCCCGGCACGGAAAACTTCCAGCTCAGGCCAAGGCCGAGCACCAGTGGCTTGATACTCGTTGCAGCAGGATCATCGCCCGGCGTGATGGTGAGCCAGTCGAGGGCGGCCCACGCGCCGATGCCGAGCAGCAGGTTGGCGTTGAGACCGCCCGAGAGTCCGAAGCCCACGTCGGTCTGGGATCCGGTGCCGTCGTCCGTGCTGAAGATGTGAACGCGCGGCGCGATCCACGGCTCCACGAACCAGCCCACTACCGGCAGGTCGAGGGCAAGGCCCACGCCGATCGGGAAGTTCCACTGCTTCACTTCGCCAGTGGCCGCATCGCCGAACTTGATGTAGCCCGCTCCCGCCTGGATGTTCACCACGACCATGCTCGCCGGCGTACGGTAGATCGTGAGCCCCAGGTTACCGCCGTAGGAAAGTTCGTTGTCGGCCCCCGTCACCTTGCTGTTCACCGAGCCGATACCGGCCATGATCGAGAACTTGGACAGGCCGAGAATGGCATGACCACCCCACGTCTGCGGAGCCGTGTCGATGCCGAATACCTTGCTGTCGTCGTTGAGCCCCGTACCGAAATCACCGTAGATGCCCACGCCGGTTCCGAACCCGGGCGAGAAGAACACCGGCATGTTGAAGATCTGTGCGTGTGCCGCGCCGGCTCCCAGGCTCAGCGCTGCGACCAAGGCAAGACCACCCAGGAAGCGTTTCATGGACTCTCCTCCAGCTGATTGGTGTCAGTCATCAGTCCGGCGGCGCCGAGCCGGGCTCCGGCTGGGCGCCCCCCCGCTTAGAGGCGGTAATCTGCGCCCATAGCTAAGACTTATCTGTGATCTAGTCAACAACTTGCGGACCGCGGCCACCCCAAAAAAAGAGCGCCCCCGCGTGGCGGGGGCGCCCAAAAACTGCGCTTCTCAACCCTAGGGCCGGTCTAGTTGCCGAACAGACCCTTTGACTCGCCGAAGCTCGAGACGTTGAAGCTGTAGCCGATACCGGCGCCGATGCGGAACGGCTTGTTCTTGACGCCGCCGATCGTGGCCGTGGACCAGTCACCAACCACGAAGAGGCTGAGGCCCATTGTCGATTGGAAGTTCAGGCCACCCGCAACGCCGAAGCCGAGGTTGGTCTCGCTCGTGTCGCCCGCGGCGTCCGAGAACTTCGTGTTGAATATCTGGAGCCCGGGGGCAAACCAGGGGGCCAACGTGTACCCCTCGGACACCTCGAGAGCCACGGCGATGGGGATGGCGATCGGGAATTGCATCTGCGTGATCTGTCCGGTGACAGCGTCCCCGAACTTGGCGTAGCCCACGCCGACCATCAGGTCCACGTACACGGGACTCGCCGACTGCTGCTTGTACAGCCCGACGCCCAGGTTACCACCGAAGGTGACTTCCTTGTCCAAGCCGGTCACCTTGGGATCGACGTAATTCGCTCCACCCCAGGCCTTGAAGACACCCGCGTTGACGGTCACCATGCCGCCAAACGCCGCTGGGTTACTGGCGTCGTCGGCGTACTGGGCGTCGCTGTTCAGGCCCATGCCGAACATGGCAAAGATGCCGACGCCGCTTCCCGTCGAGTTGTACCAAGTCGGGAATACCGCCAGCTGCGCCTGCGCGGTGCTAGCGAGGAGCCCGACCAGGGCGATTCCAACCAAAAACCGTTTCATGAGACCTCTCCTGAACCAGTGGATGTCACGACCCATCCCAAGGTCCCCCCAGCCCTTCGGAGGCGCCCCGGATCGAGCACACTAGATGCCGATATAGCTACAACTTATCCCCGATTCCGTCAATATCCGGCCCATTGGGCCGGTGCCGGCGGGAAATGTGGAAAAAGGGCGCCCCCGGAGACCCGGGAGCGCCCTCTGTCCTACTACGCTTTGTGCTGCGTGAGTGCGATCAACCGCCCGCGAAGCCCTTAGACTCGGGGAGGCTCGGCACGCTGAAACGCCAGGCCAGACCGGCACCGAGGCGGAACGGCGAGATCGACTCGGTGGAGCCGAAGCGCTTGACGCTGGACCAATCCGCGTTGACGTACACGCCGAGGCCCATCGACGAGTAGAAGTTGACTCCGCCGGAGACGCCGAAGCCGAGGTTCGTCGTGGACGTGTCGAGTCCGGCACCGAAGCCCTCAGCCTTGTCGCTGAAGATCTGCAGCATCGGCGCGATCCAGGGCTCGATCATGCTACCGCCGGCTAGCGTCGCGCCGTAGGCGATCGGCAGACCGATCGGGAAGTTCCATGTCTTGAGCTCACCCGTCGAGGGCACCGCATCCGCCGCCGACAGCTTGGTGTAGCCGGCGCCTGCCATCAAGTCCACCACGACCGGAGACCCCGCGCCCTTGTAGATCGTGACACCGAGGTTACCGCCGTAAGTGATGGGATTCTTAAGCAGGTCGTCCTTCGGATTGAAGGACCACACGCCGGCCCAGACCTTGAACACCGAAGCGCCGAACAGGATGTGACCGCCGAGGTTAATCGGCGCACTGTCCGTGATCTTCGCGTCGTCGTTGAGACCGGTGCCGAAGTCAGCGAACAGACCCACGCCGGACCCGAACGCCGGCGAGTACCAGACCGGCATGCCTTGCGTCTGCGCCTGCGCCGTGCCGGCGAGGCTCAGCAGCAGCCCGATCAGGGCAATACCACCCAGAAACCTTTTCATGAGACTCTCCTAAAACAGGTTGTGTTCTTCATCCACCCCGGAGGTCCCAAAACAGCCCAGAACTCCCCGGATCGAGCAATTTGCGTTGGGAGAATGACTACCTAGATTCTCCCCGGCAGTCAATACCCATCGCCAATGCGTTACTTCCCTGCTACCAAAGGACTTAGGCGGCCTCGCAGGCCCCCGTCAGCCCCCCTAATGCACCCACACGGCGCTGAGGGCGAAGCCCTCCAGCGTGGCATCTCCAAACCCGACACTGAGCCGCGCGTCAAAGGCCCGGCTCAGTTTGAAATCGGCGCCCAACCCGAGGCCGAACCAGACGTCTCCCCCAAGTCCCGTCACGAACACCACTACCGGCTCGGCATACGGAACTATGCTCACCTGGGAGTCCTCGATCTGGAGGCGCCGCCCCAGAGTGATCCCGACGGGGATCAGCGCCGTGGAGTTGCTGAACATCCACGCACCGATGCCCGCTACCACCGCCCCGTCGAGCGGGAAGTTCTCGGTGTGCGAGATCACTTTGTAGCGACCCGTGACACCTAGCGTACCACTGGCGTCGATCCCCTCTCCCGGGTCGAACATGCCGCCGCGGACCTCGAAGTCGAAGTTCTTGTACCCGAAGCCGAATAGGCCTTCCACCCCTAGCCCCTCGTAGTCGGGGAACGACAGCGTTGCACCGAACTCGTACTCGTCGAACGAGCGGCTGGGCGCATAGTACGCGGGCATGGCCGTCGCCTGCGCGAAGGCCGGACCCGTGCAAACCACCAGGGCTGCTCCCAGCGCCAACACAGTCTTACGCAGCATCTTCCTCTCCCGCGGTCTCCGCATGCTCTGCGACGACCTTCACGGTGTCGTCCCCGACCTGGAGGAACCCGCCTCGCACGCGAAACGCGTGCGTGCCCTCACTGTCGCGGATCGTAAGCACGCCGTCGCCCAACAGGGTCACGAACGGCGCGTGCCGCGGCAGGATTCCGACCTGACCATCGTAGGCCGGGGCCACCACGGCGTTTGCGTCACCCTCGTATACAGACTGTTCGGGAGAGAGCACCGTGATACGCATCACTATGCCGTTTCCAGCGTCTTCGCCTTGGACACAACCTCCTCGACTCCGCCCACCATGTAGAAGGCCTGCTCCGGGAGACTGTCGAACTCGCCGGCGACCGTCCGCTCGAACGCCTCGATCGTGTCCTCGAGCTTCACGTACCGTCCGGGGATGCCCGTGAAGGCCTCGGCGACGTGGAACGGCTGTGACAGCAGCCGTTGCACCCGGCGCGCCCGGCCCACGACGAGCTTGTCTTCCTCGGAGAGCTCGTCCATGCCGAGGATCGCGATGATGTCCTGCAGCTCCTTGTAGCGCTGCAGTATCCGCTGCGTCTCGAGCGCGGCGTTGTAGTGGCGCTCGCCCAGGTACTGCGCGTCCAGGATGCGGCTCGAGCTGTCGAGCGGATCCACCGCCGGGTAGATCCCGATCTCCGTCAGCGCGCGGGACAGCACCACCGTCGCGTCCAGGTGGCTGAACGCCGTTGCGGGCGCGGGATCGGTCAGGTCGTCGGCCGGCACGTAGATCGCCTGCACCGACGTGATGGATCCCTTCTTGGTGGAAGTGATCCGCTCCTGCAGGTCACCCATCTCCGTCCCCAGCGTGGGCTGGTAGCCGACCGCGCTCGGCATCCGTCCAAGCAGGGCCGACACCTCCGACCCCGCCTGAGTGAACCGGAAGATGTTGTCGATGAAGACCAGCACGTCCTGGCCCTCGCGGTCGCGGAAGTACTCGGCGATGGTGAGCCCCGTGAGCCCGACCCGCAGTCGTGCGCCCGGTGGCTCGTTCATCTGGCCGTAGATGAGCGCAACCGAATCGAGCACGCCGCTCTCCTGCATCTCGAGATACAGGTCGTTCCCCTCGCGGGTACGCTCGCCCACGCCGCAGAACACCGAGCGGCCGCCGTGCCCCTTCTGCACGTTGTTGATGAGCTCCATGATGATGACGGTCTTGCCGACTCCGGCGCCGCCGAACAGCCCGATCTTGCCGCCCTTCACGAACGGGGCGATCAGGTCGATCACCTTGATCCCCGTCTCGAACACCTCGGTCTTGGGCTCGAGCTCTGTGAACTTCGGAGGCTCCCGGTGAATCGGCCAGCGCTCCACGCTGTCCGGGATCGGCTTGCCTTCGTCCACCGGCTCCCCGATCACGTTGAGCACGCGGCCCAACGCGGCCTCGCCCACCGGCACCGTGATCGGCCCGCCCGTATCGGTTACGTCCATACCGCGCACCAGCCCGTCGGTCGAGCTCATGGCCACAGCGCGAACCTGGTTGCGGCCTATGTGCTGCTGCACCTCGGCCACGACGCGCAGCGCCGGGCGGCCGTTGCCCGCGTCTCTGATCTCCAGAGCGGTGAGCAGCTCGGGCAGCTCCTCCGGGTCGAACTCCACGTCGATCACGGGGCCGATCACCTGCACGATCTTTCCGATTGTCTTCTCCGCCATACGATCCTCTAGCCTTTCAACGCCTCGGCGCCGCCCACGATCTCGGCCAGCTCCTGGGTGATCTGACCCTGCCGCGCCCGGTTGTAGTTGCGTCTCAATACATCAATCATGTCGCCCGCGCTGTCGGTGGCGTTCTTCATCGCCGACCGGCGCGCTCCGTTCTCCGATGCAGCCGACTCCACCAGCGCACGGTACATGCCGTTTCGCACGTAGAGCGGCAGGATCGCGCGCACGATCTCCTGGGGCGAAGGTCGCAGGAGGTAGTTCACGGTCTGGCCGCCTTCCGGCCGCGCGATCGGCAGCAGCCGAAGCAGCATGGGCGGAGTGGAGACCGGGCTGTCGAACCGCGCGAACACGACTTCCACCGCGTCCAGCTCGCCTTCCGCGAAGCGCCGCATGAGCGGCTCCACAAGCTCAGCCGCGTGCTCCGGTGTGGGGCGGTCGCCAATGTCCAGCCGTTCCTCGGCAAAGCTGCGACCCATGTACTTGAAGTAGCCGATCCCCTTGCGCCCCACGCCGCGCAGCTCGACCTCTACGCCGCGGGCTTCGAGCTCGGCAATCCGGTCGCGCGCCATGCGGATGAGGTTCGCGTTGAAGCTGCCGCACAGACCCCTGTTGCTGGTGATCAGCGCCAGGGCCACCCGCTTGGGATCACCCACTGGGTACCGTAGCAGGGGGAATTGCTCCTCGAGCCGGGGGTCGTACAGCGTGCCGATCACCTCGGCGAGCGCCGCCGCATACGGCCGGGCAGCGACCACGCGGTCCTGCGTGCGCTTGAGCCGCGACGTGGCGATCATCTCCATCGTCTTGGTGATCTGGCGCGTCTTCTCGACCGAGTGGATGCGCCGCTTCAGCTCACGGGTCTTAGCCATCGCTGCAGCCTACTCGAGCGCCTTGAACTCTTTGATCGCGCGCTCGAGATCGGCGACCAGGTCGTCGTCCAGCGTCTTCGTGCAGAGCTCCCTGAGAGTCCCCGCGTGCTCGACGCCCATGAACTCAAGGAAGTCGGACTCCCACCGGCGCACGTCGCGCACCTCGACATCGTCCAGATAGCCGTTCGTGACCGCGTAGATGATCGCGATCTGTTTCTCCACCGGCATCGGCTGGTATTGGGGCTGCTTCAGCACCTCCACGATGCGCTGGCCGCGGGCGAGCTGCTGCTGCGTAGCCGCGTCGAGGTCCGAGCCGAACTGCGCGAACGCCTCCAGCTCGCGGTACTGCGCGTACTCCAGGCGGAGTCGCCCGGCCACCTTCTTCATCGCCTTGATCTGCGCGTGGCCGCCCACCCGCGACACCGAGATGCCCGGATTGATGGCGGGGCGCAGGTTGGCGTAGAACAGGTCGCTCTCGAGGTAGATCTGTCCGTCCGTGATCGAGATGACGTTGGTGGGAATGTAGGCCGATACGTCGCCCGCTTGTGTCTCGATCACCGGCAGCGCGGTGAGTGAGCCCCCGCCGTGTGCGTCGGACAGCTTGGCGGCGCGCTCGAGCAGGCGCGAGTGCAGGTAGAACACGTCACCCGGGTATGCTTCGCGGCCCGGCGGACGGCGCAGCACCAGCGACAGCTGGCGGTAGGCCTGCGCGTGCTTCGACAGGTCGTCGTAGATGCACAGCGTGTGGCCGTGTTTCTCGTACATGAAGTACTCGGCCATGGCGCACCCGGCGTACGGCGCGATGTACTGCAGCGGCGCCGGGTCGGCGGCACCGGCCACCACCACGATGGTGTACTCCATCGCGCCGGTCTCCTTGAAGTGCTCGACCACGGCCGCGACGGTGGACTTCTTCTGGCCGATGGCGACGTAGACGCAGATGACGCCTTCGCCCTTCTGGTTGATGATCGCGTCGAGCGCGATCGCCGTCTTCCCGGTGCCGCGGTCGCCGATGATCAGCTCGCGCTGGCCGCGGCCGATCGGGATCATCGAGTCCACCGCTTTGAGCCCCGTCTGGAGCGGTTCTTTCACCGGCTGCCGCGCCACGATGCCGGGGGCCATGTACTCGAGCTTCCAGAAGCTGTCGGTCTTGATCGGGCCGAGCCCGTCCACCGGGTTGCCCAACGGGTCCACCACCCTGCCTACCAGGGCGTCACCCACCGGCACCTCGAGCACGCGTCCGGTGCAGCGCACCTCGTCGCCTTCCTTGAGGTGGAGGTAGTCGCCGAGAATCACCGCCCCGACGTTGTCCTCCTCGAGGTTGAGCGCGAGACCGGTCACGGACTCGCCGGTCTCGGATACGATGAACTCCAGCATCTCGCCCGACATCGCAGACATGAGTCCGTAGACCCGGGCGGTGCCGTCCTTCACCTCGAGCACCGAGCCGACTTCCTGCGTGTCCAGGTCCGCGAGATCGGCGGCCTCGATCTCCTTGAGCAGTACGTCCTTCAGCTCACCAGGACGAAGTACCGAGTCAGTAGCCATTGTTCCTCATGTCCAAACGCGTGAAAATGCCCGAAAAAAGACGGCGAAATGTACCCTTACCGGCCTCCCGTTACCACCCCGTTCCAAGGCCCGAAATCGAGGCGCTCAACCGACCCTGCTCCTGGTCCTCCCCCTCACGAATCGCAGCATCACCCCCCGCGGCCCCAGCCCCGCGAGCTGCGCCGCCGTCACGCCCGCCACGCGGTGGGCGGTGCTCGCGAGGTGGCTGGCGGAGGAGAACCCCAGGATCCGCGCCACGGCGGTCACGCTGTATGCGGGATTGGCCAGCAGGTCTGCGGCCCAGGCCGTGCGCGCGAGGTCGATCACGCGCTTGAGATTGGGGGCCCCTCCCGCGGCGAACTCCCGGGAGAGGTGCTCCCTGGTGCGCCGCAGCGCGCGGGCGATGTCGGCGGTCGTAGTGGGTGTTCCTACGCGGGCCAGGACTTCCTCCCACACTCTGAGCTGGACCGGCTCGGTGAGGCGCAGCATCCGGGGAGCGTCGGCCAGGGCGGCCCGCCGCGTGCGGGTGGCGCAGCGCGACCAGATGAGCTCCCCCGCCGCGTAGTCGTCCACCCCCTCCACCAGCACCGTATCGAGCCCGGCGCGGCGGCAGGCTGCGATCAGTGCTCCGTCGTCGGGCCGGAAGGGGCTGTAGGCCACGACGGGTATTCCGGGATAGTCGTGAGCGAGCTCGAAGGCGCCCTCGGCCCAGCCGTGCCGCACGTCCACGACGACCGCGTCCACCAGCTCGCTCTCGAGCAGCGAGCGTGCCCGCTCGAGCGAGCGGCAGCTCACGAGGCGTACGCCGCGGCGCGGCAACCCGCGCCGGATGCTGGCTCGCGCGGTCCCGTTGCGATGGACCAGCGGGATGACAGCCACGCTACGCCTCCGTCGGCTTCGCCTCCTCGGGGCAGAGCTGGGGAACCTGTTGGATCGCCTGGCGCAGCATGCCACGCGCGTTGTCGTAGGAGATCCGCTCCAGAGCGTCCTTACTGCTGTACCACTCGCAGGCTGTGATCCCCTCGCTCAGCTGAGGCGTGGCCTCGCTCTCCCTCGATTCGAACAGGTAGAAGTGGCAGAACTTGTGGATCAACCGCCCGCGGAACCGGAAGAACCAGTCGATCATCCCAAGCGGCGCCCGCAGGATCAGGTCGCCGAGACCGGTCTCCTCCTGGATCTCACGCCGCGCCGTCACGTCGGGCGACTCCCCCTCGTCTATGTGCCCCTTGGGAAAACCCCAGTTCTTGTAGGAGTCGAGGATGAGGAGGAAGCGCGGCCCCTCGGGCGTGCAGCGGAAGACCACACCGCCGGCGCTGGTCTCCCGCTTGGCCTTTGCGCGTTGCGGCACTAGAAGACCGAGAACTTGAAGTATTTGCGCGGATTGGCCTGGATGTCGGCCAACAGCTCGCGCAGCTGCACGATCGTGGCGGTCGCCTCCCGGTAGAGGGCGCTGTCCGCCATGAGCAGGCCCAGCGTGCCGGTCCCTTCCTGGAGCCGGGTCATCAGCGTATCCGCTCCCAGGATCAGCCGCTCGATGCTCCCCTGGTGGGCCCGCGCCACGCCCACCACGGAGCGCATGTCCTGCAGGGCCACGCGCACGTCCTCGGACGCGGCCGCCGTGTTGTCCAGAATGATCTCGAGCTCACCCTGCTCGGTGGCCTCGTCCACCCGCGCGAGCGAGGCCTGCAGCCGGCGCGCGGCGTCGGCCAACAGGTCGGAGCCCTGCCGCAGGTTGGTACCGACCTCGCCTATCAGCTCGGTCTGCTGCTGCGTGAAGGTGTTGATGTTGTCGGCGATCCCGGTGAAGTCACGGATCGCTCCCTGCAGCTCGGCGACTGCCTGCGAGTCGAACACCGATTGAATGCGCGAGGAGATGGTCGTGATGTCCCCAGCGATCCGATTGGCCTGCGCGGTGAGCTGACCGATGTCCGGCAGGGTGGCGCCGGGCCAGGAGTCGTCGCCCTCGGCCATGGCCGCCTCGAGGTCGCGCCGCAGGTTGGGATCGTCGGGCGGCTGGTCCAGGCT
>Ga0255055_10000500_pt1 | contig 30334 bp, 34 predicted proteins | sample JV7_2_27_MG_FD_188633 | JGI IMG/M metagenome (GOLD analysis project Ga0255055, IMG submission 188633) | Seawater microbial communities from Jervis Inlet, British Columbia, Canada - JV7_2_27 | ecosystem: Environmental > Aquatic > Marine > Inlet | place: Canada: British Columbia | collected...
GACCGGTCGTCCCACCGCTGAACCTGCCGTCGGTGATGAGCAGTACGTCTTTGCCCAACCCGGCACCCTTGATCGCAGCCGTGATGGCGAGCATCTCCCGCATGCCCGGGCCGCCCCTGGGCCCTTCGTAGCGGATCACAACGACATCACCTGCGGCAAGTTCATGGTTCCACAACGCCTCCAGAGCATGCTGCTCGTCGTCGAAGACGCGAACCGGACCCTCGAAGACGTCCACATCGACTCCCGCCATCTTGACAACGGCACCCTCGGACGCCAGGGACCCGCGAAGGATGGCGATACCGCCTTCGGCGCCGATCGGAACAACAATGGGACGGAGCACGTCCTGGTCGGTCGGCAGCTCGACATCTTCGAGGTTCTCCGCCATCGTCCGCCCGGTGACCGTCATCGGTGAGCCGTCGATGAGTCCGGCATCGAGAAGGACCCGCAGCACCACCGGCACACCTCCGGTGCGATCGAGATCGACCATGTGATAGCGACCGAACGGCTTCAAGTCACCGATGTGCGGAGTGGCGCGACTGATGCGATCGAAGTCTTCGAGAGACAGTTCGACGCCTCCCTCGTGGGCGATCGCGATGAGGTGGAGCACCGCGTTGGTGGATCCGCCCAGAGCCATCACGGTGGCAATGGCGTTCTCGAACGCAGGGCGGGTCATGATATCTCGCGGGCGGATGTCCTCCTCGAGAAGAGCCATGACGGCCTCGCCGCTCCCTGCAGCATACGCGTCGAGGCGGGGATCGATAGCGGGAACGGTCGCCGAACCCGGCAGCGACATCCCAAGGGCCTCGCCGACGGAAGCCATCGTGTTCGCCGTGAACATGCCCGCGCACGAGCCCACACCGGGACAGGCTGCCTGCTCGAGGCGCAGGAGCTGGATGTCGTCGATCCGACCTTCGGCGTGGGCGCCGATCCCCTCGAAGACGTCGACGATCGAGATGTCCCGGCCGTCGAGATGGCCAGGCAGCGACGAACCCCCGTAGAGGAAGACGGACGGCAGGTTGTGTCGTGCCGCCGCCATCAGCATCCCGGGCAACGACTTGTCGCAACCCGCGATCGAGACCATCCCGTCGAACCGCTCTCCGTGCATGACCAGCTCCACGGAATCACAGATCACCTCCCGCGAGACCAGCGAGGCTCGCATCCCCTCATGGCCCATGGCGATACCGTCGCTCACGGCAATCGTCGTGAACTCCAGGCCGACGCCACCCGATGATCTGACGGCGTCCTTGGCGGCGCCGGCGAGACGAGGACCGCTGAGGTTGCAGGGCGTCACCTCGTTGCCTGCCGACACGACGCCGATCTGGGGCTTCGTGAAGTCGTTCTCCGCCAAACCGACGGCACGCAGCATGGCGCGGGCACCCGCCTTGGCGGGTCCTTCGGTCACGTCCTGAGAGTGGATCTTGTTGGGCACCGGGTGAGGGTACCTAATCGGGATGCACGGTTAGCCTGCGCGATGGCCCCGAGCAGGTGATGCCCGGCCTCACACACGCCATGCGCACCACGGACACCTATCCAACCATCCCGAAGACTCCTGCACCGCGGAAGAAGCGACGCTTTGGAGGCGGACAGCGCTTCATCCTGTTCCTCCTGGGCCTCGGAGTCATCGCCGTCTTCGCAGGAATCGCGTATGTCGGCTGGACCGAGTCGCGAATCGATCGCATCCCGGCTGGGGAGCTCGAATCGCTGTCGAGCCTAGGACCGGCGGGAAGCAGCGATGTCATCAACTTTCTCGTCGTCGGCACGGACGACCGATCGAGCCTTCCCGACGACTGGGAGGACAAGTTCGGTGAGTTTCGGGGCAGGCGCGCCGACGTGATCATGCTTGCCCACATGGTCCCCGGCGAACGGATCCAGCTCCTTTCTCTGCCGAGGGATCTGAAGGTTGCGATACCGGGCGAGGGGACGAATCGCATCAATGCCGCATATGTGTTCGGGGGTCCGGACCTGCTGATCCAGACCGTCCAGGCAGAGACCGGCATCCCGATCCATCACTATGTGGAGATCGACTTCGGCGGCTTCGGCAAGATCGTCGACTCTCTCGGTGGCGTTCGTATGGATTTCACGTATCCAGGGCGTGATGAGGTCTCCGGATTCGAAACGGATGCAGGGGCACAGACCCTCGACGGAGAACAAGCTGTTGCTTATGCCCGGTCCCGCCATTACCAGTCCTACCGCGACGGGTCGTGGGAGGGCACACGCGGCGGCGACATCGCCCGGACTGGACGTCAGCAGGAGATCATGATTCGCCTCTTCGACCAGGTGGCCTCCCCGTCGTCGGCGTTCAACCTCCCAACTTTCCTGCCCACCTTCGCCGACCAGATCACGGCCGACGAGGGACTCTCCATCGGACTCATGGCCGATCTGGCGCGAGCGGCCCTATCGCTGCGCTCGGCCGGAATCGAGAGTGCCACCCTGCCAGTGAAGAGCTCACGAGGAGACGACGGCCGTTCTTATGTGGTGCCCATAGACGGCGCTCACGCCCTTCTCGACGCCTTCGCCGCGGGAGAACCCTTCCCCCAGAGTTAGTCGCGCGTGCCTAATGGACCGCTCAGTTGACCTTTAGACACGCGCGATGGGAGGAGACCGAGGCGTATCCTCGGCCCATGCGCTTTCGAACCAAACAGATTCATGCCGGTGTGGAGCCCGATCCCACGACGGGTGCAATCCTCACTCCGATCTACCAGGCAACGACCTTCGTCCAGCCCTCGGTCGACGACTACCTTGCCACGGGCTACTCCTACAGCAGGAGCGGCAACCCCACGGTCACGGCTTGGGAGCGCAAGATCGCAGCGCTCGAAGGAGGCGCCGACGCCGCCGCGTTCGGAACCGGCATGTCGGCCATCAACGGCATCTTCATGGCATTTCTCAATGCCGGCGACCACGCCATCATCTCCGACGTCGCCTACGGCGGCACCTACCGGCTGGCAACGGAGGTCTACACGCGCTTCGGTGTCGAGTTCACGTTCGCCGATACCTCGAATACCGACGACGTCGTCGAGTCGCTGCGCGACACCACCCGCTTGATCCTCACCGAAACGCCGGCCAACCCGACACTGAAGTACACCGACCTGGCGGCCATCTCCGAGATCGCCGGCGACCACGGCATCCCCCACGCGGTCGACAACACCTTCCTCACGCCGTACTACCAACTGCCCTTCGACCTCGGCGCGGACCTCGTTGTCCACTCCACCACCAAGTACCTCGACGGACACAACGCCACCGTCGGCGGTTCCGTGGTGTCCAGGACCGATGAACTCCACGAACGCGTGGCATTCATCCAGAACGCCACCGGTTCGATCATGTCCCCTCAGGTGGCTTGGCTCACCCTGCAGGGTGTCAAGACCCTGTCGGAGCGCCTCGACCGCCAATCCGAGAACGCGTTGCGCATTGCCCGCTTCCTCGACGAGCACCCGAAGGTGACCACGGTCCGTTATCCGGGCCTCGAATCCTTCCCGCAACACGATCTCGCCAAGCGCCAGGCCACCGGCTTCGGCGCCATGCTGTGGTTCGAGGTCGACGGAGGTCTCGCGGCCGGCAAGCGTCTGATGGACTCGGTTCAACTGTGGACGCTCGCCGAGAACCTCGGCTCCGTCGAGTCGCTTGTCACGCATCCCGTGACCATGACCCATGCCGCGATCTCTGCGGAAGAACGCGCCCGGGTCGGCATCACCGACGGCCTCGTGCGGTTGTCAACCGGCCTCGAAGACGCCGAGGACCTCATAGATGACCTCGCCCAGGCACTCGACGACGTTTGACCTTCCCTGTAACGGCCCCTCACCCGTAGCGATTCCGTAACGGCGCTGTGCGAGGCTCCAAGGAGAACCGGGAAGCACCATCGAGGAGGGCTCCGCATGACGACGAAGAAGAAGGAACGCACGGCACACTCATCGACCCAGGTCTTCGGTCTCGCCCTCATCTCGGCGGCGATCCTGACGGTGATGGTCGTGATCGTCACCGTGTTCGATGGTGAAGACGCCGGATTCTTTGCGGTGATCGCAGCGGTAGTGCTCGCGACGACCTTCGTCGTCTGGAGGTTCGACACCCAGTGGGCGAGAGTGCTCGGTCTCGTGCTGACGATTGCTTCTGTGCTCATGATGTTCTGGCTCGCCTTTGGTCTGTTCCAGATCTTCAGTCCTCTCGAGTTCGTCGTCGGACTGACCTACGTGCTCGGCGTGCTCCTGTCGCTGGTCGGCGGCATCCGGGCCCTCATAGCGAGCCGGAAGGGTGTCGAAGGCCCAACGCGCGCTGAGGGGCGTGTCCGGACCGGCGTCCTCACCGTGATCGGTGTTGCCGCGGTGGTTTCGATCGTCGGGTTCATCGCCACGAAGGAGAGCGTCGACGATGCTGCGGCAGCCGGCGCCACGGCCATCGACATGACCAACTTCGAATTCGAGCCGGGCTCTGCGTCGGTGCCTGCCGGAGGCAAGATCTTGCTCCAGAACAAGGACCCCTTTGTGCACGACTTCACGCTCGATGCACTCGGTATCGCCGTCACCGTGGGACCCGGCAGCGAGGTCTTGGTCGATCTGAGCGCGGCGGGATCCGGCGCGTACGACTACTTCTGCTCACTCCACTCGGACGGGACCTCAGACATGATCGGAAGCTTGACCGTCGCCGGATAGCTCAGGGGCGCGAAATCAAACCCGACGGCGCGAAACAAATCGTGCGCAGGCCGTAGGGCGCGAAAACGCATCATTTACGGTGCCGCCGATGGAAACCGTCGAGTTGATCCTTGCCCTGGTGGTGATGACGGCTGTGGTAGCGGCGGCGGCGATTCTCCTCTGGGCGGCGTATCGCTGAAGCTGCGACCCGACTTCCCCGCCGACTTCCCTGTTCTGATGCTACGCGCCGAAAATCCCTGTTTTGGCGTAACTGGGCACGAATATTCGTGCCCAGTTACGCCAAAACAGGGTTCTAGGCCAAAACAGGGTTCTAGGCCAAAACAGCGTTCTAGGCCAAAAGGGGGAAGCCCTGGGCTCGCATCCAGTCGTCGTCGAAGATCTTCGACAGGTAGTTCCTTCCCGAATCGGGGAGGACGACCACGACGAGGCGATCGGTGTCTTCCTCGGCGACCCGCAGCGCCCCTACGACTGCCATGCCGCACGACCCGCCGAGCAGGAGCCCTTCCTCTCGCGCCAGCCGCCGGGTCATCACGAAGGCCTGCTCATCCGTGACCATCTCATAGCGATCGACGACCTCGGGATCGAAGGTCTCGGGCCAGAAGTCCTCACCGACGCCCTCGATCAGATAGGGGCGAACATCGACCTCGGTCGCCGCCGTATAGATCGATCCCTCGGGATCGACACCGACCACCTCGACATCGGGCTTCTGCTCCTTGAGATAGCGACCGATGCCACAGATCGTCCCACCGGTGCCGACGCCGGCGACGAATTTGTCGATCTGTCCGTCGGTCTGCCTCCAGATCTCGGGACCCGTCGTGTCGTACTGCGCCTGCGGGTTGGCAGGGTTGGAGTACTGGTCCGGCCGGTAGTGGCCGGGCTGGGCGGCGAGGCGGTCGGCAACCGAGTAGTAGGACCGCGGGTCCTCCGGCTCGACGTCCGTCGGGCACACCACCACCTCCGCGCCATACGCGCGCAGGAGATCCTGCTTCTCCTTGGACTGCTTGTCCGCCATGACCGCAATGAGCTTGTACCCGCGCAGTGCCGCCACCATGGCCAGGCCGACGCCGGTGTTGCCTGATGTGGGCTCCACGATGGTGTCACCCCGATGGAGCCAGCCGTTGCGCTCGGCACGCTCGATCATCCCGAGGCCGATCCGGTCCTTGATCGACCCCCCCGGGTTCATGTACTCCACCTTGACAACGAGGTTGCCCGGTGGGTGCAACCGTGCCAGGCGGACGAGCGGTGTGTTGCCAATGGCCTCGACGATGTTCTCATGGATCTCCATGGCCACCAGGCTAGATGTGACGCGAGGCGGCGGTACGCTCCCCCGTTCATGCCAAAGCTCATCGAAGCCCATGACCTGACGAAGAAGTTCGGAGACTTCACCGCGGTCGATTCGATCGACTTCTACGTGGACGAGGGCGAGTCCTTCGGCTTCCTCGGCCCGAACGGCGCGGGCAAGACGTCCACGATGAAAATGATCGGTGCGACATCTCCGATCTCGTCCGGGACGCTGAGCGTGCTGGGACTCGACCCAACGACGCAAGGCCCCGAGCTCCGCGCCCGGCTCGGCGTTGTGCCTCAGGAGGACAACCTCGATCAGGAGCTGACCGTCACCGAGAACCTGATGATGTACGGCCGCTACTTCGACATGTCGCGGGCGGCCATCAGAGAGCGCGTCGATGAGCTTCTCGTGTTCGCCCAGCTGCAGGAGAAGGCAGACGCCAAGGTCGAAGCACTCTCCGGTGGCATGAAGCGGCGGCTGACGATCGCCCGGGGACTGATCAACGATCCGGAGCTCCTCATCCTCGACGAACCGACCACAGGGCTCGACCCGCAAGCCCGCCACATCCTGTGGGACCGGCTGTACCGACTCAAGCAGCAGGGCGTCACGTTGATCATCACAACGCACTACATGGACGAAGCAGAGCAACTGTGCGATCGCCTCGTCGTGATGGACAAGGCCGAGATCGTTGCCGAGGGATCGCCACAGGATCTCATCGAGGAGCATTCACCGCGCGAGGTCGTGGAGCTGCGGTTTCCGGTCGGCGTGCTCGAGACCGTATCCGAACGTCTCAACGGTTTGGCGAGGCGGGCCGAGATCCTCGCCGACCGGGCCCTCCTCTACACGGACGACGCCGAGAAGACGATCCACGAAATCAACGAGGCCGGGCTCGATCACGAGGCCGTGCTCGTGCGGCGGTCCAGCCTCGAGGATGTGTTCCTGAGGCTGACCGGACGATCGCTGGCGGAGTGATGACCACCCCACTCGCAGTACGCGTCTTCGAATCCGAGGCCCGATGGTATCGCCGGGTATGGCGTGGCTCGGTGGTGTCGAGCTTCCTCAACCCGGTCCTGTACCTCGTGGCGATGGGCCTCGGTCTGGGAACCCTCGTCGATGCCAACCTTCCTGAGGGTGTCGAGGGCGTCAGTTATCTGACGTTTCTCGCCCCGGGACTCCTGGCCGCGACCGCGATGCAGACAGGAGCGGGCGAGGGATCCTGGAAGATCATGGCTGGTATCAAGTGGACAAAGACCTACAACGCCAGGTTGGCCACGCCCATCGGAGTGCCCGACCTCGTCGTGGGGCTGATGCTGTGGGCCGGTTTCCGGGTGCTCCTGGTGTCCTTCGTGTTCGCGCTCGTGATGGTGCTCTTCCGAGTGGCTCCCCTGTGGCAGACACTTCTCGCCATCGGACCGGCGCTCCTCGTCGGGCTCGCCATGGCGGCCGCAACGACCTCGTTCACTGTTCGCATCAAGAACGATGTCAACCTGGCGATGTTCTTCCGCTTCGTCGTCATCCCGATGTTCCTCTTCTCCGGCGTGTTCTTCCCGATCGCGCAACTCCCGGGCTGGCTGCAACCGGTCGCCTTCATCACCCCGCTGTGGCACGGCGTCGAGATGTGCCGGGCCATCGTGATCGGCACTACGCCACCGGTCCCGGTGTGGATCAGCGTCTCCTACCTCGTGACCTGGATCGCACTCGGCACGACGTTCGCGATCGGCCCGTTCCGGAAGCGGTTGACGCCATGACCTCGCGCACCCTCGTTGCACGTGTCATCCCGCCCTTCCCGAATCGGTGGCGTGGCGTCCACATGGTCGAGCGAAGCATCCTGGTGCAGAAGAGCTTCTGGCCGGTCCTCGTCTCGGGATTCTTCGAACCCGTCTTCTACCTATGGGCGATCGGGGTGGGCATCGGACAGCTCGCCGGGGATGTGACGTTCGGTGGGATGGCCGTGCCGTACGACGCGTACGTGGCGCCGGCGATGCTCGCCGCCTCGGCAATGAACGGAGCGGTCTTCGAGTCCACGAACATGTTCTTCAAGCTCAAGTACGGCAACACCTACGAGGGCGTCCTCTCCACCCCGATGCAGCCCATGGACGTTGCCACGGGCGAGATTGCCTTCTCTCTCATGCGCGGCACCCTGTATTCGCTGGTGTTCCTTTTGGTCATGGCGGTCATGGGTCTCATCGAATCACCCTGGGGGATCCTGGCGCTTCCGGCGGCCATGCTCGTCGGCCTCGCATTCGCCGCCGCCGGTGCTGCGGCGACAACGTGGATGCGCAGCTGGCAGGACCTCGACCTCATCACCCTCGTGACCCTTCCACTCTTCTTGTTCTCGGCGACCTTCTACCCACTCGACGTGTACCCACCGGCCATCCAGGTGCTGACGTGGTTTTCGCCGCTGTTCCACGGCGTCGTGTTGATCCGTTCCCTGACCCTGGGCTACCTGCATTGGGGTCTGCTCATCAACGTCGCCTACCTGGTGATCATGGCCGCCATCGGCCTGACCATCACAGGCAGGCGCATCGGGACGCTGCTGCTGAAGTAGCAGCCGGGTCAGGCGACCCGATCGCCCGCCTTCCACACCTGTTCAATCCGCTCCCGCAGCGAGGTGAAGTCGAGCGGGTCACCGTCCACCACGACGAGATCGGCCAGCTTGCCGGGCTCGATCGAGCCGAGCTCCGCCTCGACTCCCATCAATTCCGCGGCGCTCGCCGTGGCGGCGTGCAGCACCTCCCCCGGCGTCATGCCGCCCTTCTGCATCTCCACGAGCTCCAGTAGGTTCTCGCCGTGGGGTGTAACCGGCGAGTCGGTGCCCATGGCGATCTTGACATCGGCATCAACAGCTCGCCGGAAGGACTCCTGGTGGATCTCGGCGACCTCCTCTGCCTTGCGGATGGCTTCGTCGGGGATCCTCACCCCTGCTTCTGCGGCCCGCTTGACACCGGACGGAGCCCGCAACGTGGGCACGAGCCAGGTACCACGCTCCAGCATCATCTCGATGGCCTCGTCGTCGAGGTAGATTCCGTGCTCGATCGACCTGATGCCGGCACGGATGGCGTTCTTGATGCCCGTGTTGGCCTGGGCGTGCGCCATCACCCAGCGGTCCGCGGCAGCAGCTTCCAGGACCAGCATCTCCAGCTCGTCCATCTGGAAATGCGCATGGGTCGGTTCGTCGCGCGGGGACAGGACCCCGCCGGACGTGGCGACCTTGAGCACGTCGGCACCTTCACGGATCAGCTCGCGCACCTTGCGTCGCATCTCCTGAGGACCGTCGACGATCGCCGGCGGGGAGCCGGGGTAGAAGAGGCGGAAACCGATGTGCATCCCGGACGGATGGGTCTTGTCCCCGTGGCCTCCGGTCTGCGAGATCATGTTGATGGAGATCTGCATGCGTGGGCCTGCGATGAGGCCGTCGCGCACGGCGTGCTTCATGCCGAGGTCGGCGCCTCCTGCGTCTCGCACTGTTGTGATGCCAGAACGAAGTGTGGCCTCGAGATTGCCGATCGCCTGGTAGAAGCTGTAGGACAGCGGAGTCTGTACGTGGCGCCACATGTCGATGTGGTTGAACGCAACGTGGATGTGACTGTCGAACAGACCGGGCAGCAGGTGCTTGCCGGAGACGTCGACGGATTCTTCGCCATCCAGGCCGGACCCCACGTCGACGATCCGATCACCGTCGACGAGCACATCGGCTACTGAGGCAGAGCCGTCCGGTGCGACGACGGTGCCACCAACGAAGACGCGGCGCATACCCATCCTTTCGGTTGTTCGAGGGCCACAGGGTATCGGCCGGCACGAAGCCATGAAGAAGTGCCATCGTCCCCTTGTCGCCCAAGAAGACCCATTCGATGGTCTTCATAGGCGAGGGAAAAGATGAGAGCCGCATCCGCAGAGACCGAGCGGGAGTTCACCCGATTCGTCAAGGAAACGGAACCGCGACTCTCATACGCGCTCGCCGCGGCCTGCGGCATCGAGATCGGTGCCGAGGCCACCGCCGACGCCCTGGCGTGGGCCTGGGAGCACTGGAGCGAGGTCGAAGAGATGAAGAACCCTGCCGGGTATCTCTACCGGGTCGGGCAGAGCAAGGCGCGGCGGTACTTCCGACCCGCCGTGCTCTTCCCGGTGGTGCCGTCGGTCGAGACTCCCACGGTCGACCCCGACCTCGGGATCGCGCTTGGAGCGCTGTCGAAGAACCAGCGAGTGACGGTCACGTTGATCCACGGGCTCGGCTACACCGAGCGTGAGGTGGCCGACCTGCTCGGCATCTCGCGTTGGTCGGTGCGAACCCACGCCGATCGGGGGCTCGCCAAGCTCAAGAACGCGCTGGGGGTGAGGATCGATGTCTGAGGTCGAGACACAACTCCGCGAGTACTTCGACGCTGCTGTCGAACGGGTCACGGCGGAGGACATCCTCGCCGGTCACCGGGTCACGGAGAAGGTGCAGTTCTCGCGGCCGAGGTGGCACCCGCGGCCAGCCTGGGCAGCGATTGCTGCCTTCGCGGCCACGGTTGTCGTGCTCGGAGGATCAATCGGCCTCGGAACGTGGCTCCGCAACCCCGACGAGGACGCTGCCTCCGGTGGGTTCCGGGGCGCGGTCGACACCATCACCGGAGGGTCGGTTCCATGGTGGCCGATCGCGGTCATCGTCGTCGCGATGGCGGCCCTCGTGTTTGTTCTCACGTTCATGAGAAGGGGAATCAGGAAGGAGAAGGCAATGGCTACGACCATTGACACACCCACATCCGATAAGCAACTCGAGGATGCCCAGCGGAACAACCACTGGCTGATCGGCGCCGTGGTCGTGCTGGCGATCGCGTTACTCGCCCTCGGTGCCTGGGTCGTCTACGACCAGGCGCAGACAGCCGACACGGCGGGTTCCGATGCGGTGATCGAGATGCTCGACGACTACCGAGCGGCGTGGAACGAATACGACGGTGACGCCTTCATGGCGTTGACCGCCGAAGACTACGTACTCGTGAGTAGCGGCGGTGAGGAAGTTGCCCGGACTATGCAGGCTTCCACAATCCGTGGGTTCGCCAAAGGCATCAATTTCCAGGTCGAGCAGATCGGCGATCCCGTCGTGGTCGGCGACGGCCCCTACTACGTGGCCGTGGCCAACCGGCTCGACTCGGATGCGTACGAGGGTGACCTCGTCGATCACGTAGTGATCTCGACCTTCGTGGTGGTCGAGACCGCAGACGGCCTCAAGGTCGCAGAGCACCACACCGTCGGCAACACCTGAGCGGCGCGCGCAACAGCAGGTAGGAAGAGTATACCCCACCCCACCCGGGGTGGGGTATACTCTTGCCCATGAAAGAAGAGCACAAGACCTCCGCGCTCAATCGTCTCAAGACGGTCCGCGGTCACCTCGATGCCGTGCTCGGCATGGTCGAAGAGGAGCGGTACTGCCCCGACATCATGAAACAGGTGTCGGCGCTGCAGGGCTCCCTGGAGAAGGTGAACCGCGTCCTGTTGCAGAACCACGTCGAGACGTGCGTGCTGCATGCCGTCGAGGAAGGACGTTCCAGCCAGGTGGTCGACGAGCTCATGGAGACCCTGCGATATGCGCCGAGAGTTACCGGCGCCACGAAACCAAAGAGGTGAACATGACCGAGATCACGCTGTCCGTGCCCGAAATCCACTGCGGTCACTGCAAGGCGTCCATTGAAGGTGCCGTCGGAGCACTCGACGGCGTCGCCAGCGCCGAGGTTGCCATCGACGATCACACCGTTGACGTCGCATTCGACGGCGACGATGCCACCCGGGCGGCGATCGTCAATGCCATCGAGGAGCAGGGCTACGCCGTAGCGACCTGATGGCTGCCGACACCGAGACCATCCACTTCGATGTGGAGGGCATGACCTGCGCGTCGTGTGCCCTCCGCATCGAGCGCATCCTGGGAAAACAGGAGGGCGTCGACACCGCGGTTGTGAACTTCGCGGGCCAGGGTGCTCGCGCCGAGGTGGCCCCGGGAACCGACGTTGTTGCGCTGCAAGCAGCCGTCGAGAAGATCGGCTACCACATCGAGCCCATGGGGGAAGGCGACGACCGCCGCTCGATCACCGAGCGCTATAGCGAGGAGGCGAGAGAGCAGCTCCGTAACGTGATCGGAGCCGGCGTGCTCTCTGCAATCGTCATGGCATTGGCGATCTTCGGACCGGAGACCGAGTGGAACCGGTGGCTCCAGTTTGCCTTGACGACGGTCGTCGTGTGGGTGTTCGGGTGGCAGTTCCATCGCGCAGCGTGGAAACAGGTGACCAGCCGCTCCCTGGCCATGGACACCTTGATCTCGGTCGGCACCCTCGCCGCGTGGGGTTACTCCACGGTGTCTCTGTTCACGGGCGGACCCGTGTTCTTCGAGACCGCAGGCATGATCATCACCCTCATCCTGCTCGGACGCTTCTTCGAGGCACGCGCCAAGGGAAACGCCTCCCAGGCCATCTCGCGACTGATGGAGCTCGGCGCCAAACAGGCACGCGTGATCAGGGGCGGCGAGGAAGTCCTGGTCGATCCGCTCGATCTGGCCCCGGAAGAGATCGTCGTGGTGCTCCCCGGAGAGAAGATCCCTGCCGATGGCGTTGTTACCGCTGGGCGGTCGTCCGTCGACGAGTCGATGCTCACCGGTGAGTCGATCCCGGTGGAGAAGACGGTCGGTGACGAGGTCATCGGTGCAACGATCAACCAACAGGGCCGCATGGAGATCGAAGTTCGCGCCGTCGGCCCCAACACCACGCTGGCCCAGATCGCCCGCCTCGTCGAAGATGCCCAGGCGACCAAAGCGCCGGTGCAGAAACTCGCCGACCGTGTGTCTGCCATGTTCGTGCCAACGGTCATCGCGATCAGCCTCGTCGTGCTGGTGGTCTGGCTGATCGCGACGGGCGACAGCGCCCAGGCCCTCTCCAATGCCGTTGCGGTGCTCATCATCGCCTGTCCCTGTGCACTCGGACTCGCGACACCGACGGCGATCATGGTGGGCTCGGGCCGTGGCGCGGAACTCGGTGTGCTGTTCAAGGGCGCCGACGTCTTCGAGCTGGCGACCGAGGTCGACACGATGGCGTTCGACAAGACCGGAACGCTCACCCGCGGGGCGATGACGCTCACCGACCTCGTGACCGAAGAAGACGAGCGCCACGCCCTCTACCTCGTCGGCTCACTCGAAGCCGGCAGTGAGCATCCCGTCGGCAAGGCGGTCGCCCTCGGCGCCGAGGAACGCGACATCGTGCTCGGCGGTGTGGACGACTTTCAATCGATCGCCGGTCTCGGTGCGGTCGGCATTGTCGACGGAACCACCGTCGTCGCAGGCAAGGCCAAGCTCCTGGCCGATCAAGGCCTGTCGATCAGCGACCGGCTGCTGGATGCCATGACCCAGATCGCCCGATCCGGCCGCACGGCTTTCCTCGCCGGTTGGGACGGGGAGGCGCGCGTTGCGATAGGGGTCGCCGATACGGTCCGCGATTCCTCTCACCGGGTGGTTGCGGAACTCGAGGCCATCGGTCTGACGACCGCGATGGTGACGGGTGATTCCATCGACACCGCGGAAGCGATCGCGGCCCAACTCGGTATCACCAAGGTGCTCGCCGAGGTGCTTCCCGCCGAGAAGGCGGCGGAAGTCGAGCGACTTCGCGACGGCGGGCACACGGTCGGTTTCGTCGGCGACGGCATCAACGATGCCCCTGGGCTGGCAGTGTCCGACCTCGGCATGGCGATCGGCTCCGGAACGGACGTGGCCATCGAAGCCGGAGACGTGGTCCTCATGTCGGGTGATCCGGCTCTCGCCGTCACCGCCCTGCGCTTGGCCCGCGCCACCTTCCGAACGATCCGCCAGAATCTGTTCTGGGCGTTCGGCTACAACACGGCAGCGATTCCCCTGGCGGCGTTGGGTTTTCTCAATCCGATGATTGCTGCTGCCGCCATGGCATTCTCCTCGGTGTCGGTCGTCACCAACTCGGTCCGCCTCCGCCGCTGGATGTAGCACCGTTCGTGGTCCAAAACCCGTTTTGGCGTAACTGGACACGGATATTCGTGTCCAGTTACGCCAAAACGGTCGGGGGGAGACGGTCGGGAGAAGAACGGCGCACGGCGAAGCCGGAGTGGACGATCACGGCGTCGCCCACCGTGGCCTCGGGCAGGTATACGAGGTTGACCTCGCGGATCACGCCGTCGAAGTCGACGGACGCCATGGCGATACCGTCATCGTCCCAGGTCTGCAACACCACACCGGGCAGTGCAACACACATCAGGGGTCCTCCACCGTGACCGCGAGCAGCCGCAGCTCATCGTCATCGCCGCTTTCGCAGATCCGGACGACGGCTCTCTCGAGCAGCGTGCCCCGAGAAGCGAGATCGAAATGGGCCTGGAGGTGTTCCGGTGACACGTGACCCAGTCGTCCCTGGCTGAGATCCACGGCGGTGACCCGCAGAGCGCCTTCCGCCAACGCCACCGATTCGGCGTGGCGGATGAGGCTCTTCACGAGGGTCGCCTCATGCATCGACATCCTCCAGATCGGCGAGCACCCATTCGACGACCTCATCTATCGCCTCATCGACCTCCGGCGAGAGCTCCTCGGTGTGATCGGTCTGGCCCACTTCGATCCCGAAGACGAGCAGCTCGTCCGGTATGCACCCGATGGCCCACGAGAGCTCCACGGCCTCGCCGAGGCTCATGAGGTGCGTCGAATTCAGGCGCCAGTGCCCGGGGACACCGCTGCGCCCGTCGAGACGATGCACGGTGCCCGGCTCGGCTCCGGATTCCACCGCGTCGATCAATACCACCCGGTCGCGATCGCGCCAGGCCTCGATGATGGCGGCGGCATCTCCCGAGTTCTCGAAGAGGGGCACACACTCCGGCACACGGTCGGCGAGCCGGTCGAGAGCGATCGGCCCGGCAGCGTCGTCGCCGCGATAACGATTGCCGATTCCGATGACGATCGCGTTCATCGTTTCGCCTCCTCGCGATCGATGGTGAGCTTCAAGAAATGCGTTGCACATGAGATGCACGGGTCGTAGTTGCGGATCGTCTGCTCCAGGCGCCATTGCAGGTCGTCGTCCGACAGATCCAGGTGCCGCTCCAGCACCGCTCTCAGGTCGGACTCGATCATGAGCTGGTTCTGCGCCGTTGGCGGGGTGATCTGGGCGTCGGTGATGATGCCCTCGGTGTCGAGCCGGTAGCGGTGGTATAGCAAGCCGCGCGGCGCCTCCGTGGCACCGTGACCCTCGCCTGCCCCCGGCTCGTATGCGACGTCTGCCTCGGCCGGTTCTTCGTAGGCATCGATCAGCCGGAGAGCTTCCTCGACGGCATACAGCACCTCGATACCGCGCACGATGATCGACTTGAATGGGTTGCGGCAGACTGGTCCCAACCCGACCTCGACTGCAAGTTCACGTGCCGTGGGCGTCAGTTTCTCGAAGTTGAGGGCGTACCTGGCCATTGGGCCCACGTGGTACGCGCCGCGTCCTCGGATCCGTGAGTGGAGGGCATTGGATCGCGCGACGTGCTCCTCCGTGATGAAGTCGTTGAACTCCGCCACGTCGATGTTCAGCCCCTTGTTGGACACGATCCGGCCCTCGTTGATGGGGTACTCGTTGGGATGGCTCAACGAAACGAACTCGAAGTCCTGCTCGATCTCCGGGAAGGGGAAGCCGGCGACGAGCCGCACCGTCTCGATGGCTGCATCGCGCGCCCACTCCAATTCCGGGACGAGCGATTCGAGGTCCATCCTGGTGGGTACCTTGAAGAACCCTCCAACCTTGACGCTGATCGGATGGATCTCGCGACCTCCGATGAGGCGGAGGATGGTGTTACCTACCTTCTTCAGCCGGAGCCCCTGCTCGACGATGGGTCGATGGTCTTTGGCCATATGCACGACAGACTCGTAACCCATGAAGTCGGGAGCGTGCAGCAGGTACATGTGCAGCACGTGACTCTCGATCCACTCGCCGCAATAGAGGAGTCGTCGCAGCTCTCGCAGAGCGCCACCGACCTGCACGCCGAGGACGTCCTCCATCGCGTGCACGGCGCTCATCTGGTAGGCGATCGGGCAGATGCCACAGATCCGCGACGTGATGTCGGGAGCGTCGGTGTGGGGACGCCCCAACAGGAAGGCCTCGAAGAACCGGGGCGGCTCGAAGATCGAGAACTCCACGTCCTCGATCACACCATCGACGACCTTCACCCTCATGGAACCCTCGCCCTCGACGCGTGCGAGGTAGTCGACGGAGATCTCGCGTGTGCCGCTCATCGCGGGCGCCCGATCTCGAGCAGAGCCTCACTCTGGCTCCGGAACGGCTCTGCCCAGGCATTGAAGCCGCGCAGGGCGAGAGCGATGCCATGGTCATCGACACCGAGCCCTAGCCACCATTCGGTCAACGAATCCATGTTGGCCGACTCCATGGGCCCGAAGCAGCCGTAGCAGCCGCGGTGGAAGGCGGGACAAAGGGCCCCACAGCCGGCCTGCGTCACGGGCCCGAGGCATGGCGTCCCCGTCACCACCATCACGCACGGGATACCGAGCCGTTTGCACTCCACACACACGCTGTAGGTCGGTAGGTTGGGCCGCCGACCATGCAGCAGAGCATCGATGACGTCGAGTAGCTGCTGTTTCGAGATGGGGCAGCCCCGCAACTCGAAATCCACCTTGACGTGCTCGGCGATCGGTGTCGAAGTCTGCAGCGCCTCGATGTACTCCGGATGCGCGTAGACATATCGCGTGTACTCATCCACGTCGGCCCAGTTGCGCAACGCCTGGATGCCGCCGGCCGTGGCGCAGGCGCCGATCGTGATGAGCAGTCTCGACTCGGCCCGAACCTTCCGGATCCGCACCGCATCATGTGGCGTCGTGATCGACCCTTCGACGAGGGTGACGTCGTAGGGCCCCGGGACGACCTCACGAGACGCCTCGGGAAAGTTGGCGATGTGGACCACCTCCGCGACGGCCAGGAGCTCGTCCTCTGCGTCGAGCAGGCTGAGTTGGCAGCCGTCGCACGAGGCGAACTTGTAGACCGCGAGCTTTGGTAGAGCCATCAGATCTCCTTGATGAGCATCAGGTCGCGTACCTCGTTCCACGGGTAGACGGGGCCGTCTCGACAAACGAATGTCGGACCGAACTGGCAGTGGCCACAGATGCCGAACCCGCACTGCATGTTGCGCTCCATGGAGACGTGAATGGATGTTGGGACGACGCCTTCCTTGACGAGCCCGGTAGCCGAGAACCGGATCATGACCTCGGGCCCACAGACGAAGGCCGTCGTTGTCTCCGGATCGAAGTCGGCCCTCTTGATCAGTTTGGGAACGACTCCGACAGATCCGTGCCAGCCGTGCTCTGCACCATCGACCGTCAGCATCACCTCGAGGTCGAAGCGGCTCCGCCAACCGCGCAGCTGGTCGGAGAAGAGAAGCTCGTCGGGTGCGCGAGCGCCGTAGAGGACGAACACGCGGCCGAACTCATCACGTCGCGTGAGTATGTCGTAGACGACTGGACGCAGCGGAGCCAAGCCGATGCCTCCAGCGACGATCACGACGTCGCCACCCCTGGCGGCATCCACCGGCCACGGTTTCCCAAACGGCCCTCGAACACCGACGCGGTCACCAGGACGCAGCGCAGTCAAGGCCTCCGAGACCGCGCCTACGCCGCGGATCGTCTGAATCAGCGAGCCGCTGTCGTGTGGATCCCCGGTGATGGAGAGGGGGATCTCGCCGACCCCGAAGGCGTACAGCATCGTGAACTGACCGGGCAGGAACGAGAACGCGCCCCCCGGTGGCTCCAACTCGAGCGTCACGGTGTCGGCGAGTTCCTGGCGTACTTCGCGCACCGGGAACCACGAAGGCTCCATGGCGGACGTGCCTGCTTCAGCGGGGAGCGCCATAGATGTCCATGAGCTGGAGGCGGGCTGCCTGCATGCGTTCGATGATGACCTCAGTGAATCGGCTCAACAATGCGTACCCGAGGTCGCAATCATCGTCCTTGGCGGCGCGGAGCTTGGCAGCGTCGAACCGCACTGCTATCACATCGGTCAGAGCCTGGGCATCGAACGACCAGATGTAGGGCGAGAACATCCACGACCATCCGAGGATGTCCCCGGCATGAAGCGTCTGGATGACATGGGGGCCGCGTCCCGGGGCAACCAACTCGAGCGCGACATCGCCCTCGAGCAGGAGGTAGCAAGCATCCGCCTCGTTACCCGCATGGAAGATCGGACTCCCCGCATCGAAGTCGGCCGGACCGGCACACGCGCTCACCACCTCCATCTGCTCATCGGTCATGCCGAAAAAGAACGGTTGGGTGCCGAGCACCTTCGAGATCTCACTCATTCGAACGCCTCCTTCAGGCTCGGGTCCTCGAGTCCGCTCACTGCTCGGTCGCGAATCGCGGTCGCCTCTGCGGTGATGTCGATACCAACGGGACACCAGGTGATACATCTCCCGCAGCCGACACAGCCGATCACACCGAACTGGTCCTGCCAGGAAGCGAGTTTGTGCGTCATCCACTGCCGATACCGTGCGGCGCCCGACGTCCGCACGGAGCCGCCGTGGATATACGAGAAGTCCAATGAGAAACAAGAGTCCCAACGGCGGGTCCGTGTTGCCACATCCCCGTTGAGGGATGCCTCATCGTCGACGACCGCACAGAAGCACGTCGGGCAAACCATCGTGCAATTGCTGCATGTGAGACAGCGAGCCGCAACCTCGTCCCAATGGGGACTCCGCGCGGCTCGATAGAGCAGCTCCTTGAGGCCCGCGGTCTGCAGCGAGCGGCCCATCCTCTCCGCGGCGGCCTCCATCATGAGATGCGCCCGGTCGATCGCGGCTTCCGTCGCCGGCTCTCCGCCCATAGCCGTCTTGATCGCATCACCGATGTCGCTTCCCGACCGCACCAGGATCGTTCCATCAGGTAACTCGGTCATGGCCAGGTCGAACCCATCGCTCGCCGCGGGACCGGTACCGAGGGAACTGCAGAAACAGGTCTCGCCCGGTTCCGTACAGTCGATCGCAATGATGATGCTGCTCCGACGCCGATCCTCGTAGACGGCGTCGTGGATGGAACCGCCGAGGAACACGCGATCCTGGATATCGATCGCGGCAAGATCACAGGGGCGAACTCCGAGAAACGCACGGCGGGGTGCCGGATCCAACGGGATTGTCTCGACGCCGTCGCCGTGCGCCCGGCCCGTCCACACCTTCACCTGGGGTGGATGGAGGAACTGCTTGGGCGAGGTCGGCCCGACGACATAGCCGAAGAGGGCATCGTCGTCGCGTTGTACCAGCCGGTATTCTCCTGGGCCCTGAACGTCGGTCCATCCAATCGGGAGGTCTTCCGTCGACCGGACGCGGCCGTAGACGACGGCACCGTCTGCGATCGTCGGTCCCACGACCTCATAGCCCTCGGCTTCGAGGTGTGCGATCAACCAATCGACGCCGCGACGGTCGGTGAGTATCGGAGACAAATCCAATCGAAACTCCTTGGCGTCAGACCATGGTGCCGAGTCGAACGTACGACCGACGAGGCTGCCGAGATAGGGACCTTCGGCAGGTCAACGATCCCGACTGCACAGATACCGTGGGCTCATGGCCACGCGCAAACAGAGGTCGACCAGTCGCGGTGCGACCATCCCCAGGAGGAGGGCTTGGGGAGCTGCCATCGCAGCAGCAACTGCAGTGGTGAGTGGTGTCGCGATCTTCGTGAACGCGTACGGCGTACGCGCTTGGAAGCAAGCGGGAACGTCCTCGGCAACGTACACCACCGCCAAGAACCTGATCACCGCGGTTGTGTTGATGGCGCTGTTCGCGGCGCTCGCACATTTTGGATATCAGGACGATCCACCGCCGCGAGCGAACGGGTCGAAAGGAACGACCACGGTGGGTCTCGTCGCCGTCGGTGTCATCGGAGGAAGCCTCCCCTTCCTCCTGTTCTTCGAGGGCATCAGCCGGGCAACGTCCACCCAGGCCGCACTGCTGCACAAGTCGCTCCTGATCTGGGTGGCGATCCTCGCAATCCCCCTCCTGGGTGAGCGGCTCAGCGGCGTCCACTGGGGCGCAATCGGCCTGATCATCCTCGGCCAGGTCGCGCTCACCGGAGGCATCGCAGGCTTGGCACTCGGCTCGGGTGAGCTCATGGTGCTGGCTGCGACAATCCTGTGGGCGTCCGAGGTGATCATCGCCAAACGGCTTCTCGGCGCGGTCACACCCCGTCGGGTGGCCATATGGCGTATGGGCCTTGGGAGTGCAATCCTCGTCGTGTTCATCGTCATCACCGGCCAGATCGGTCAGCTCGCGGCACTCGGCGGGAGGGAATGGCTCATCGTGCTCGGCACAAGCGTCGTGCTGGCTGCATACGTCGCCAGCTGGTACACCGCGTTGGCGCGTGCCCAGGCCGTCGACGTCACTGCCGTGTTGGTACTCGGAGCTCTCGTGACCGCAGGGCTTCGGTACGGGTTCGGGGGTGTGACGCTTCCATCCGTAGTCGGGCTGGGTCTGCTCGCCGCCGGCACAGCACTTCTCGTCTGGCACGGCTTACGCCAGCGCCCCACGGCGGAAGCGCTATGACCTCCGGCGCGGTCCGCTTTGCGCGCTATGCCTTCCCTCCGAACGAACTCGGGTATTGCGGCCCCGCGTCCGCGCCTCTCCTCGAACTCGCCTCGGCCGGCCACGACGACAGGGAGCTCCGTCACCTTGCCTCGGGCTTCGATGGTGCATGGCCGTACCTCCAGATGATCGCGTCGGCGACGGGACGTGATCCACTGGATCCAGCGGTCGTCGAGGCCTACTGGCTCGGCAACGACCTCTTGTCCCGGGTCCCCATGCAGGCGACGGGTCGGTCGATTGAGGATCGGTTTCGATCTCGCGCCGGGCGCGGGTGGGCCCAACTGGCCGCGGCCATCCCGCTCGGGGCCGTGCCACACCACAGCTTCCACGTGTTCGCGGTCTACCCCTGGCTCGACCTCCTGAGGCAGGGGAAGCCGACGGAGCCGTTGCGAATTCTGGATCGTTGCCGGATCCGCAGCGGGGTCGTGAACGCGATCTTCGGAGATATCGCGATCGTCCAGAGCCAGCCCCTCGTCTGGGACGGCAGGTCGCTCTCGCTCGGGGCACCGATCACCGAGGAGGTCGTCGTTGCTGCGGGTGGACACACCCTGGCCGGCCCCGTAGCACCGGGGGACCATGTAACGATGCACTGGAACTGGATCTGTGAGCGGGCTACGCCACAAGCTGCCGCGGAGCTGGAACGATGGAACCGATCCCAGATGCTATTGGTCAATGGGCAGTCGAGACCGGGAACCGTCGAAGTCCTGGGTTGAATCGCTCTACTGCCAGCTACGACGCCAGCTCGGTACTCTTCCATGTCGATGGACGTCGTCCGCCGTCACCACCGTCCTCAGCTCCGCAGGCCCAAAGCTCTGATCGCCTTCGAGGGCTGGAACGACGCGTGCGAAGCCGCCTCAGGAGCCGTCCACTACATCCTCGGTCGAAGCGACACGGAGGAGCCGTTCGCCACGCTCGAGCCGGAGGAGTTCTTCGATTTCCAGGAGCACAGGCCGGAGGTCGAGATCGACGCCGGCGGCACCAGAAGGCTCACCTGGCCCGACACCCAGTTCTACGGGGTCCCGCGGCCCGATGACGACCACGACCTGATCCTCGTGGTCGGCGACGAGCCGAGTTTTCGGTGGAAGACGTTCTCTCGAGTCGTCGTCAGTGTGCTCTCCGACCTCGATGTGGAGAGCGTCGTGCTCATCGGCGCATACATCGGCCAGGCAAGCCATCGGCAGCCGGTCCCCCTCGCCGGCACTGCCGTCGAACCGAACATCGTGTCTCGCTATCAGCTCGACGCCTCAAACTATGAAGGCCCTACAGGGATCGTCGGCGTGCTCATGGAAGCATGTCGTGAACTGGGAATGCCGGCTCTGAGCATCTGGGCCGCGACTCCGCCGTACCTGGCCGCCAACGCCAACCCCAGCACCATGCTCGCGTTGTTGGACAAGGCAGCCGAGGTGCTCGGAACAACGATCGAAACCGATGGGCTACGCCGCCTGGCGGCCGAATTCGTGGAGCGGGTCGACGAGGCCCTCGAGGATGAGGACGACGAACTCGTCGACTTCATAGCGAGCCTGGAGCGTCCGGCCCTCACCGAGGCGGACCTCGGTGGCTTGTTCACGGAGATCGAAGACTTCCTCCGCGGCCAGGGCTAGTGGTCCGTCGCGGAATTGGCGTCAGGGTGTCTCCGAGGCATCGGCGTCATCTGGCAAGGACGCACAACGAAGGCGCATCGGTAGATGCGTCGAGGCGGAGGACGATGCCAGGGGCGTCGAGGACCGGAGAGACACGGTGATTATTTCTGCGACAGACCACTAGGCGCCGCGGGGCGACGTGACCGCCACCGAGATCATCAAGTGGATCCACCTCTTGGCAGCCGCCACGTGGACGGGTGGTCTCATCGTCCTCGCCGGCATCGTCCCATCGCTGCGCAAGGCGGGAGCCGACCGATCGATCCTGCAAGCGGCGGCGAGGCAATTTGGCCGACTGTCGTGGACGGCGCTCGCCGTCGCCGTCGCCACCGGCGTACTCATGGTCATCCGCCTCGGTTGGCCGTGGTCCCGACTCGATCTCAAGATCATCCTGGTTGCCGCCGCCGCGATTCTGGCCCTCGCCCACCAACTGACGGCACGCAGGACCGGTCCCGCCGTCCGCGGGGTGCTCCAGGCGGCGATCCTGGTCGTCAGCATCGCAATCTTCGGCGCCGCAGTCGCCCTGACCTGACCCCAAAACAACCCAACCAACGGTTTTGGCGTAACTGGACACGAATATTCGTGTCCAGTTACGCCAAAACGGAGAGAGGGACGAGGGGTCAGCGCTTCTTCTTGTGACGGTTCGCCTTGATGCGCTTGCGGTATTTGTGCTTGCTCATCTTCTTGCGGCGCTTCTTGACCAGTGAACCCATCGATGACCTCGTGATGCTCGGGATTGCGACCGGCAGCGGCGCAGACCGAGCCGGGACCCGGCGAGGATAGGCCGACGACGGATTCAGCGCCCACCCGTCGCACGGCAACCACCGTAGAATCCCGCATCCATGCATCCCGTCATCGGTTTGACCACGCAACCAAAGCCCATCGCGAGCGCGGCCGGCGAATTGGATTCACACGTCCTCGGCCACACCTACACGGATTCGGTGCTGCGGGCGGGGGGACTTACGATCCTGCTGACCCCGGTGCCCGATACCGAGATCGACGCGATCCTGGACCGCATCGACGGCCTCGTGCTGACGGGTGGTGGTGACATCGACCCGCGGCGCTACGGCGAGGAGCCACACGAGACGGTGCAAACGGTCGACTTTGACAGGGACGAGTTCGAGTTCAGGCTCATCCGCGGCGCCAGGGACCGTCGCATGCCCGTTCTCGCCATCTGTCGGGGGATTCAAGTGCTCAACGTCGCCTTTGGTGGGTCCCTCATCCAGGACATCGCCTCCGAGATCGGGTCAATGGACCACGACCAGTTCGGCCACTTGGTGTGGGACGGGCACCAGCCGATCAAGATCGAACCGGGTTGTCTCATTGGCGAAGTCATCGGAGACACCGAGCTGATGGTCAACTCGATCCACCACCAGGCCATCAGGGATCTGGCTCCCGGCCTCTCCGCCGTCGCTTGGGCCGGTGATGGCATCGTCGAGGCCGTGCAGCACGAAGACGAGCAATGGCCACTTCTCGCCGTGCAGTGGCACCCCGAATTCCTCGGCGACCGGGACGACGCGGCCAGTTTCGCGCTGTTCTCCTCACTCGTGGATGCGGCGCGCCGTCACTCCACGTTCGTGTGAGCAAGTTCCTCTTCGTCTGTACCGGCAACATCTGCCGGTCGCCCATGGCGGAGTACCTCGCCCGCGATCTGGCAAGCCCCGAACACCAGTTCTCAGGTGCGGGAACGTGGACAACAGACGGCCGTCCCCCTTCCGAGAGCGCCGTGGTGGTGATGGAAGAATCCGGCATCGACATCTCCGCTCATCGGTCCGCCGATCTCTGGACCCTCGGCCCACTCGAGGGCATCACGATCTTCGCCATGGCTCGCGACCACCACGAGGAGATCGCGCAGCGACTTCCCGGAGCCGACGTCCTGCTCCTCGACCCCCAGGGGAGGTCGATCATCGACCCCTACGGTGGATCACTCGCCTCGTATCGCCTGGTCCGTGATGCGATCCGCGCCGCCATCGAGGAACGGGCTCCCACCTGGGCCTAGCGCAAGCCCTCGCGGTCGACGGCGAGATCGAGCACCCGGCCGTCGCTGTTGAGCACTGCATCCATCGCCGCGAACACCCTGGGGCGGAATACCTCATCGCAGAACGCGATCACCGAAGGTCCTGCACCCGACCAGGCGGCGTGGAATGCACCGGCCGACCGTGCCGCCGACATGAGCTCGGCGGAAACCGGTGACAACACCGCCCGAGGTTCCTCATGCAGTTCGTCTCCACCGGCCTGGGCCAGCAGCTCCGCATCGCCCCGGCGCAACCCTTCCACCAACGCCAATACTCGCGCCAGGCTTCGCACTACGGCCTCGCGTGGAACTGCGGGGTCGAGCGCGGCCCTCGCGCTGCTCGTCGGCAGGCGCATCGAAGGCACGGCGACCAGCTGCACCAGCGACGGATGGACCTCGAGACGGTTCACCTCGGGCCCCGACACCGATACGAGCCCGCCGTACACCGCGGCCGCCGCATTGTCACCGTGTCCCTCGAGTTCGCGGACAATGTCGAACACGCGATTGCGATCGGAATTCCCATCCACCGCAACCATCGCCGCCGCGGCTGCCGCGGCGCTGACCGCAGCGGACGATCCAAGGCCCCTGGACCGCGGCACGTCGTTTCGGATCGTGAGGTGCATCGGCCGACCGGCGGCGGCGAGGACGGCGCGAGCGATCAGGTCTCCCTCATCGAGCGATCTGACACCAGTACCTTCGTCGACGGTCAAACTCGGAGCCACATCTGCCGTGACCGTGCAGCGCAGGTCGAGAGCAAGCGCCAGCGTGTCAAACCCGGGACCGAGGTTCCCCGAAGAGGAGGGCGCAGAAGCCGTGGCGGTCATGAGCGGACCGGCTCCACAAAGATCCGAGTGGCCGATGGGACGGACTCGCGGATCGTGTTCTCTATCTCGACAACCGCACGCTCGAGCTCTTCGTCCGTGAGGCCGTCGTCGAACGCGACGTCCATGTTGACGAGGATCTGCTCGGGAGCCAGCCGCATCGTCAGGATCCTCTCCACATGGTGCACCGCTCCGACCGAATATGTCGCAGCACGGATCGCAGAGCGGTCTTCCCGCGACGCCGATTCGCCGATGAGCAGCGCCTTCATCTCCAACGCGATGACCCAGGCCACTCCCGTGAGGAGCACTCCGATGAGCACGGAAGCGATCCCGTCCCAGATCGCATTCTTGGTGAGGACGGAGATGATGATCCCGGCGGCGGCGATGAGGAGGCCGACCACCGCAGCGCTGTCCTCGAAGAGCACGACAATGATCGATGGGTCCTTGGCCTCGTGGACCGTGCGGCGGATCGATCGACCGGCTCGCTGCTTGTTGAACTCTTTGAGTGCCGGACGAAATGCAACGGTGATCTCGACGACGCCGGCAACGGCGAGCACACCGAGACTGAACCACAAGCCCTCGCCCCCGTGGCCGTGCGGGTCGCGGATCTTGAGGATGCCCTCGTAGATGGACAGCGCACCACCGCCCACGAACAGGAAGACCGCGACCATGAATGCCCAGAAGTACAGCTCTTTGCCGCTGCCGAATGGATGGTGGACATCCGGCTTCAATCGTGAGGCGCTGTGACCACGCAGCAAGAAGAGCTGGTTGCCGGTGTCCGCCACCGAGTGAATCCCCTCGGCGAGCATCGCCGAACTGCCGCTGATGGCGGCAGCGATGAACTTGGTCACGGCGATCGCTGCGTTGGCAACGAGCGCCAGGATCACGAGTCGGCGGGATTCCGAGGCCATGGGTGCGAGATTATGGTGCCGAGACCGAGAGGCTCAGCGGATCGGGCCGATCATGTCCTCAACGCAATCGATCAGCGGCCTCACCAGGAAGGGTGTCCATGGCAGCCATCACGACATCCGGTCTCACCAAGTACTACGGAAAGACCCCCGGCATCCTCGACCTGGATCTCGAGGTCAGCGTCGGAGAGGTGTTCGGGTTCATCGGCCCCAACGGCGCCGGCAAGAGCACGACGATTCGCACCCTTTTGGACCTTCTCCACCCGGACGCCGGCAAAGCCACGATCTTCGGCCTCGACACCCACCACGACAGCGTGGAGATCCGCAGGCGCACCGGCTACCTGCCTGGGGATCTGGCCATGTACGAGAACATGACCGGCCGCGAACTGTGCCTCTACCTGTCGAATCTCAGAGGGGTCCAAACCCGAGCGAGAGTCGACGAGCTGGCACAGCGGCTCCAACTCGACCTCGACCACAAGATCGGCGCGTATTCCACGGGGAACCGGCAGAAGGTGGGGATCGTCCAGGCCTTCATGCACGATCCCGAGCTACTCATCCTCGACGAGCCCTCCGCTGGTCTCGACCCTCTCATGCAACAGGAGCTCTACGGCCTCATCGAGGAGGCCAAGACGGCGGAACGCACGGTCTTCCTATCGTCGCATGTGCTCCCCGAGGTCGAGCGGGTCGCCGATACCGTCGGCATCGTGCGCTCGGCCCGCCTGGTCGCCCTCGAGACCATCGATGGGTTGAAGGCCAAGACCCGACGCAGGGTCGATCTGGTGTTCGCCGCACCCGTTGATCCCGCTCCATTCAGGGCGCTCGACAGCGTGGCCGATGTGACGGTCGGCAACCACGGAGATCGCCTCGAGGTGACCGTGAAGGGATCGCTCGACCAGGTGGTCAAGGCGGCCGCCACCCACGACGTCGTCAACGTCATCACCCACGAGGGCGACCTCGAGGACGCGTTTCTCACCTACTACCGGGGCGAGGATGCTTCGTAGCGTCTTCACCAAGACGATCTGGGATCGCCGTCGCAGCATCATGTGGTGGGTGATCGGCACCCTGGCGATGACGGCGTGGCTGCTCGCGTTCTTCCCGGTCATCCGCGACAGCGAGGAAATGAGAGCGTTCGTCGAGGACTTCCCTCCCGAGCTGCTGACGTTGGTCGGCATCGACCCGGCGGTCTATCAGACGGGATTCGGGTATCTCCAGGCCCAGCTGTACTCCTTCATCGGCCCGATCATCATCATTGCGTTCACCATCGGTATCGGCGCCGCGGCGACGGCCCGCGAGGAGGAAAACGGCACGGCGGACCTCCTGTTGTCGACACCGGTGCGGCGCCGCTGGGTGGTCACGGATGTAGGCGAAGCAATGGTCGTTCTCACCGGGATCATCCTGGCTGCCATGGCGGCGGTGCTGGTTATCGCCAATCCGCTGCTCGATCTCAAGCTCAGCATCGTCGGCATCGTCGGCATCAACATGGGGCTCCTCCTTCTCGGTCTGTTCTTCGGTGCGTTCGCGATGCTCGTTGGTGCCTGGTCTGGCAAACGGGCACTTGCCGCAGGCGCCGCCGCAGCGCTCGCAATCGTCGCCTTCTTCTGGAACGGCCTTGCCCCGCTCATCAACGGCCTGGAGAGCACAGATGTGCTGTCTCCGTTCAACTGGTATCTGCGCGACGACCCTCTGCTCGACGGTCCAACACCGTGGTTCCTGCTGCTCGCTGCCGGGTTCATCATCTTCGTCGCCGCGGCCGCGCACGCCTTCTCCCGGCGTCAAATCGGCGTGGATCCGCCCTTCCTCGGCGTGAGAGTGCCGACGAGGCCGTCGGCGGTCGCATCTCGTATCAGGTCCCCCAGCCTCCTCAGCAACATCTACTCGAAGTCCATCTGGGATCGCCGGGCGACGATCTGGGTTTGGATCGGTGGGCTGCTGGCTCTCACCACCATCACCATTGCGTTCTACCCAACGATTCGGGGAGGAACCGCCGGTGCCGAAGACGCCATGCAGGCGCTGATCGACTCGGTGCCCAGGGAGATGCTCGCCATGTTCGGCATCACCGACCCATCAGCCCTCTTCACAGGTGCCGGATTCATCTCGAGCAGGGTCTACTCGAGCATCGGCATCGTGATCGTGCTCGCGCTCGCCATCAGCATGGGGGCAGGGGCCACGGCCCGTGAGGAGACCAAGGGAACCGCAGACCTCCTGCTTGCTACGCCGGTGACCCGCGGCTCGGTGGTGATGCAGAAGTTCGGCTCCATGGCAACACTCCTTGCCGTCGTCGTGACGGCCCTGCTCATCACCGTCGCCATCGGCGACACCGCCGTCGATCTCGGGCTGACGGCCCATGGCCTCGTCGCAGCAAACCTCGGCCTCGGCCTGCTCGCCCTGCTGTTCGGGAGTCTCGCCATGCTCATCGGGGCGTGGACCGGCAAGGCGGGCGCTGCCATTGGATCGGCTGCCGCCGCGGCGATCCTCTCCTTCTTCGTCAATGGTCTCGGCAGCGCCGTCGATTGGCTGTCGCCGTTTCGCCCGTTCTCGCCGTTTTTCTGGTATCAGGGGGACGCCGTACCGCTGAACCGCGCCATCACCCCGTGGCTCCTCGTCCTCACGGTCGTCTCACTGGCCCTCGCCCTGGGCGCCGCGGGCCTGTTCCGCCGTCGCCACATCGGCACCTGAATGCAACTACGAGTCGCGTGTGCTTACTGCCACGTCATGAGTGGTCGTAAGCACGTACGATTGGTAGATGTCGAGTAACGCGTTCGCTGCCGGAATGGCAGCCTTCGAGAACCATGAGTGGTCGCGTGCATATGCCGACCTCCGTTCGCTGCTCGATGAAGAGGTCAGCCCTCCCGATCAGCTCGAAGCCCTCGCTGAGGCTGCCTGGTGGTGCGGAAACGTCGGCGACACGATCCGCGCTCGCGAGCGGGCGTTCTCCATCTACACGGCGGCCGACAGGAACGTCGACGCGGCTCGCGTCGCCACGTGGCTCGCCGAGAACCACGCTCACCGGCTACAGACCTCGATGGCTCGCGGGTGGCTCAGCCGTGCCGGCCACCTCCTCGAGAATGAGCCTCTGACACCGGAACTCGGCTACCTGAAGCGTCTCCAGTCCGTGTTTGCAGCGGGAAGCGAGGGCGGAATGAGCGAAGCGCTCGAGCTGGCCGACGAGGTCGAGCGGATCGGACGCGAAACCGGCGACCGGACCCTCGAGGTCCTGGGGCTGCACGACCGCGGACATTATCTCGTAGCCAAAGGCGAGGTCGACGAGGGCATGGCCCTCATGGAGGAGTCGATGGTCAGTGCGGTTGCCGGTGAGCTCAACCCAATGGTCACCGGCAGGATCTACTGCAACATGATCGAGACCTGCTCGGCGATGGCGGACTACCGCCGGGCCGGGGAGTGGAACGACCACGCAATGCGATGGTGCGACAGCCTCGGCACGGAAAGCGCGTATCCCGGCATCTGTCGAATCCGGCGTTCGGAGATGATGCGCCTACGAGGCTCCTGGGCCGATGCGGAAGCCGAGGCAAGCCGCGCCGCAGAGGAGCTCACCGACTTCGGCCCCTACATGGCAGCGGCCTTTGATGAGATCGGAATGATCCGGCTGAACCTGGGGGACCTCGAGGGAGCGGAGGATGCTTTCCGTCGGGCCCACGCGCTCGGCTCGACCCCCATGCCGGGCATGGCATTGTTGAAACTCGCGGAGGGCGATGCATCGGCCGCCCTTGCCATGGTCGACTCTGCGCTCGACGGTACTCAGGAACTGCTCGCCAGGGCAAAGATCCTGCCGAGCGCCGTCGAGATCGCCATCGCCGCCGAGTCTCTCCGCACAGCGGAGGATCGTGCGACCGAACTCGACGAGGTCGCCACGCAGTACGACTCGGAGCTCCTCCACACCTTTGCCATCCAGGGCCGGGGACGAATCGCTTCATTCGAGGGACGGCACAGCGACGCCGTGATGCTGCAACGGAGCGCCGTCGATCGGTTGGTGTCCGCCGGGCTTCCATACGAAGCCGCCCGCGCCCGTTGTGACCTCGGGCTGTCCCTGATCGCGGTCGGATCCCCGGATCTGGGACACCTCGAAATCGACGCGGCCAAGCAGGAATTCCGGCGGCTCGGGGCGACGGCAGATCTCGATCGGCTGGCCGACATGACCGAGCCGGAACTCGTGGCCAAGAAGGCAGTCAGCGCGATGATGTTCACCGATATCGTCGACTCGACCGGCCTGATTGGTGCGATCGGGGATGCAGCGTGGGCCGATCTGATCTCATGGCACGACCGAACGCTGCGACTTCTCATCGAGCAGCACCATGGCATCGAGGTCGATCACGCCGGCGACGGATTCTTCGTCTCCTTCGACTCTGCCCAAGATGCCGCTCGATGTGCGATCGAGATCCAACAGACGCTGCGCCGGCACCGCAAGGAGGCAGGGTTCTCCCCACGCGTGCG
>Ga0255055_10000501_pt1 | contig 30324 bp, 26 predicted proteins | sample JV7_2_27_MG_FD_188633 | JGI IMG/M metagenome (GOLD analysis project Ga0255055, IMG submission 188633) | Seawater microbial communities from Jervis Inlet, British Columbia, Canada - JV7_2_27 | ecosystem: Environmental > Aquatic > Marine > Inlet | place: Canada: British Columbia | collected...
ATAACCCTTTTTATTTTTTAATAACGGTCCGTTACCAATTTCCTGAGCCATAATATATTCTCCACAATGAAGTGCATCTAATTCAGAATTTCCACCCGTATACGTCCTAAAGGAGATATCTTGATGTGTCTTTCCTGCCCCTGAACATTTGTTAAGATTGCCGTACCATTATCGGCGGTTCCCCGGCCGTTAAATTTCGTCACATTACTCAAAAAAGTCCAGTCTTCATGACCAAAGTCGAATATGACACCGGCAGGGAGAGTCCTAGTTTTTAAGAGTGGTTCATCGGCATCCCGATTGCCATCGCCACTCGTATCCACAAAGACCTCATAAGCATTGCCATCAAATTTGACAGCTACAAAATTATTCTGTTTTATGGCGTTTACTTTGGCCATTTCCAGATCGCCTTTCAGATTACCGGCAGCACCTCTTAGCTTGGCGCCATTGCGCCAGCTGATGATACTGGGTACCATAACTGCGGAAACCACAGCGATAACGGCGATCACCATCAGAAGTTCGATAAGCGAAAATCCTGACTTATTTCTCATGACCTTAATTCTCCTATAAAAAAAGCCGAGTCACCTTTTTATCTTTATCCAAGGTAACCCGGCTATCCGGCTTCTTAACCCGCCGGACCCGCAGTTTTCCGTCCCCCGATTACTCGAGGTTTGGCTTTATCTGGGTATAAAAGAAAAACCCCCAAAAGGAATATTCCGGAAAAAAAATTACAGTAAAATAGCTATAGTGTCAATAAAAAGTGCGACAAAATGTCATATAACTTATAAGAATTAAAAGAAAATTTAAATTTCTTCTTAAAAAGCTAATTCCACCTTAAAACTCTGAAGCCCATTTTTTCCTTGGTACCCGCATTTTTTTACTGAATGGAAATGTCACAAGAAATGATCAGAAAAGGAACAAATAAATGGGCCCGGTTACGCTTCCTTACGATAATGTTCGCAAGAACTGTACCAAAATCTATTGATTGAAAATTCATTACCTTTTCAATAAGTTAAAAAATATGGGAAAATAATTTCCATTTTAATTAGCCAATAAATGTGTAATTTAGGTAACAAAAAGTGTGCAATTTTGTGTAAAAAAGATTTTTATTTTCGGAAAGGAGATAAAAAAGGAAAGGTTGTTGAAGATTCGTGAAGACAGATAACCCTGAATTGAAATTTTAATATTTTTTCATATCAAAATATTTACTGCCCTACTGAGATCCGTGATACTTCGTAACCATCCAGGACTCACCAAGGTCATATTTTATTGTTTTATAACAACCGCCCGTCTCTTGATACTTTCATAGCGCCTGGTTTTTTTAGTCATTTTACGTAGAACCGGCTTTTTGTTCACCGGCGGGTCGATTTTTTGAATCAGGGACGCCACAACACCACCGTTGATATGTTTGAATCCTTTAACGTAAACCCATTGCCCCCGCGTAAATGACCCAAAATCAGTTTGGTTGCCCTCCGCGTCCGCGATCTCGGTGATTAATCGTTGGTCTCCAAGGCTCATATCAACCACATAAATGGTTTGCTCCGCAGCAACCAGTTGAGCCTTTTTGCTATGAACCTCCATGATTAGGGCGCGAGCTTCGAATGGATCGCAATCATCAAAGCTGAAATTTTTGAGTATGTCAGTCCCGGCAAAGGAATTTGCGGGAAGCATCAGTAGAGCAAACCCGATAAACAGACAACGATAAACACGCTTGACAAATTTTTTAGATGTGAAATTCATTCTTTCTTCCCTCTCCTAAAACATTTGATGCCAGTAATAACGGTTCATATCGGGGGTGACGATGGCCGGCATGCTGACGATGCCGCCTTCAACCCCGATAAAAATCTGGGCACCGTTTTCCAGGATTGCAATCACCGGGGCGGATGGAATCGCGGTTCCTATCGCAATGACGCGGTCCTTTTTACCCAGATCGGCCACATTACCGTCATCATCGATTTCGACCTCCGAACTAAAATCGCTCACCGAGGCACCGGTTTTATAATCCACTGCATAAAGATGGCCCACCCCTCGCACAGTAGAAGCTGCGCAGGGATCACCCCCGCCGCCGCCGGTGTCCGGTGTGTAGGTCGTAAAATAAGCCACACCCCCATAGACCCGTGGGGAGGCCACTACTTTTTCACCCGGGTTCTCCAGTCGGATAAACCAGCCCTGGCCATTTTCAAGACTGGTTTGGGTTGCCAGCTTTTCAGCTTCTGTGCCGAGTTGAATCAGATCATCGGTCACATCGACCAGATCCGTTTCATCCAGTGTGCCGGCTACTGACCCATCATTTTTAATGGCATAAAAACGGTTGACCACGCCGGTTTCATTGGGATCCGTCCGATCGCCGGTCCCAAAGAAGATATACTCGCCGTATGTTTCACCAACCACATCAGGCGCATAAAGGATCTTACGCTGAACGTTATCCGCCGCAGAAGCAGAAAACAGTTTCTGCGCAGTCCAGGTACCGTCTGCAATCGACTTTGAAACGCTGCCCCCGCAAAAGGACATGACCACATCGTCTTTAAAGGCAAAGATATTCCCTCCCAGATCGCCGGCATAAATACGACTGACAATACCGTCACCGTCGTGATCAACACCCGACAGGTCCACAATTGAATGGGTCATACCCAGGGTCGCATTAAGGACTGCATTAAAATTCAACCCGCTAATCAGCTGGCCGTCAGTAATCCGCACGCCAAATAAAGCCCGGCCCACCGCATCGGTTGTACCGGGAGTAGCCAGATCCTGGTTGTTGTCATAGCCACCGGGTATCAAAAAGACGTCTTCCACATCGGTATTGATGGTCACATTACACGGCGACCCCCCCTCACTCCAGGTGGCATTAGTGGCCACGGTGACTGCCTGGGGCCTGCCCCAGGATTGCCCCAGTGATTCATAGATATCGGTGTCCGGATTGTTTGACGGATCCGGATCCAAGAAATTCGATCCGATAGAGTACAGCCAGTCAGGGGCATCATGCGTGCTGATATCCAGGGCTACATAAGCTTCCCCACCGCGACGCTCACCCATAATCAAAAATTTCTGGCTTGATTCGTAATAGACAGAGGGTGAACCGTCCATGAAGTAGTCGTGATCGGCATTATCAAGTAATTTCAAACGACCCAGCTGTTGCGGCGCAATAAATCCCCATATTTCCCTGCCGTCATCATCATCAAAAGCATGCAGGATGCCGTCATTGGCACCGGAATAAATAATCGTTTTGGCATCGTCGGTGGCCGGATTGCCATCCGGATCCGGATAATGCACCACCGCCGGCTCGGAATGAATAATGTCACCCAGATCGCCTTCGTGAACTGAAGTGAACAAATTTGTTCTTTCCGCACTTGAAGCCACACCCAGATCCGTATCGGTGATATTGGCATTTGAATCCCCAAACGCGTTGGCCGTATCGGCCAGGTCCGCTATAGAGCCGGTATAGGTATAGAGATTGCGCGCCGTGGGGCTTTCGATCAGCAAGCCGAGGACTTCAGCTGTGCCGCCTTTTTCCGCATCCGGTCCGTCATTTCCCAGGGTTGTCCAAAAAGAAAGGGCGTTGTCTTTTATCAATCCATCCGGTGTGCAGGCCACAGCTTCGGTTGCATCATACAGGATCCCGTCACTGTCCAGAGCGTAGCGCTTGATATTGCCGATCCAGCGACCGCTTTGCTGGGGCTTGAAAAATCCCAGATAGATTTTATCACCGGCATAGGTCCGGTTCATGCGGCTGATGGGAACCACCGGAGCCACAAAAACCGCATTTTTTTCGGAGATGGCCGTTAAAATCTGCTCAAAGGCCAGGGCCAGATCCGATATGTTGTCAGCCGTAAAGTATTCACCTCCACCGTTGGTGGCGGTATTCTGTAAAAGCTGTTGGGAGGTCTTAAACCCAATGGTAAAGGTAGTGATATTTTGCTTATCAAATGAGGTGCCGTCACCCAGGGTGAGATTGGTATCATTTTCATAAAGATATTTGGCAACATCATCCAAATAGTCGGAACCGTTATCGGCGTAATCGGCTTCCGAACCGCTATGGTCGTTGTCATAATCGCCGATTTTATCTCCATTGATATAATTGGTATCGGTCAGTCTGGAGTCGATATCCTGGGTGGACTGCCCGTCGGTCATAATGATGATGTAATTTTTCTGGCAGCGCTCCTGCATGGGGGATGTATAGGTGACACCGGAATTGTACCAGCTGCTCATGCCGGCAAAATAGAGCCCGGCCTCGGCCAGGGTTTCCGCCAGGGGAGTCCAGCCGCCGGCCGTAATGTTAGCGATATCATTGATTAAAGTAGTTTTATCGGTACCGATCTCGTCAAGGATATGTCCACCTTGATCAGGGTTAAATTTCATGATGCCGAAGCGCACGCCGGTGGTGTTGTTGATCAAGTCTGTAACAACTTGTTTGGCCACATCAATTCTGCTGAGAGGTGTCCCGATACCGGACTCATCGTAGTTCATATAATTGCCGAGACGAAGCCGTCGATTAATTTTACCGCCACAAGTGTAACTTGTGGCCCGGATTTTGGCACGCGCATTTCCGTCTGAGAGCAATTCGTTTTTAACCGCATCACAGTTAAGGTCATTTATATCTGAAGCAAATAACTGCCAGATATAAACCTTGTTCGCTTTGTCCCAGTAACGCTGGTACACTGCATCGGTGGGATAAGATCCTGCGTAGATAATTGCCGGATCATACGGGTCACCCGGGACATCCACAGTGGACATGCTGCCGGAGGAGTCGAAAATGATCAGAATGTTGGTTTCTAAGTCCGGATTGGTGACGGTGCCATAAATTTCGGTATCGTCAGCCCAGATGGGAACTGCCGTGCTCACGATCAGCATTAACGCGACCCATAAGCATTTTTTCATGCCTGAATCTCCTTATCTTTATCAAAATAGAAGCGTTCGCCTCCCTGGCCGTTTTGTTTTTTTAGAATTTATTAAATACCTTCCAAGCGCCCACCTGAATCTGGGTATTGCCATTGGTTGAAGTGGCCGTTACAGCGTAACGCCGTACTTCAAAATACTTCAGGCTGTAACCCGAACCCGCCGGCGGCGGACCGATATGGGCTTGCCGCGGTATGTTATTGGCTGAATTGCTCAGACCGGATACCGGAGTTGCTGTGCTTTCAATGCAGCGCACTTCAACAGCGGCGACCACATTGCCCTCCTCGTCAGAGGAATTAACCGTACTGTTGGCATCGATCGGATCGGCAGTCAGAAAATCGTTGGTCAGCCAGTTGGTCGGACCGCTTTTATAATTTTCAAGGGCATCGATCACCCCGGCTTCGGCATTATAAAACTCCCTGGTCATCTGGGCTTCATTGCGAACCGTTTTGAGCTCCGTGTTGGAAGTCCAGATCGCCAAAACGCCGGCTAAGACCAGAATAGCCGAAACCAGAATGGCTGTGCCCAGTACAAAGCCGTTTTCATTGTCAATGGTGTATTTCAATGATTTAATCATATTTCTTTTCTCTTCCTTATAAATTGCGACATCTGACCCGGGTGGTATATGTTCGGCTAATCGGTCCGTCCCGGCCTGCAGGTCGCTGCATGGTCAAAGACACAATCACGCTGCGGATATCCTCCGGGTTGCCCACCGGAGCAACCATCGGTGTGTCCGATGCATCCAGATAGGTAAACGCTAAAGCGTCGACATTATCCAGCAAGGTGTCGGTAACAAAGCCGGTTCCTAAATCGCTGGTCTGCCTGAGGAGATCGCCGTCTAAGGCGTAAGTGATATTTTCAAAAGAATCATTCGCATTGCCGTCATAATTGAGATCGGCGGAAAATTGAATGTTTTCAGTGTCGGCAGCTATAATTCGAGCATTGGCCGTGCCCAACGGATCCAGTCCGGCCAGCCGAATATCACGCGCCATCAGATCGATACCCATTCGGGTTCGTTGCTGGACATCCGCTTTGACATTTTCTTTGGTGAAGGATCGGTTGAAAATATCAAAATTTCGGTAAACCGTCCCAAATAAAATGGACAGAATGGCCATACACATCAGGACCTCAACCAGGGTAAACCCTGATGCGGTTCCTTTTTTAAATTTCTTAATTTCCTTTGAATTTAAATAGGGCTGAATCGCACTTTTCATACGCCGCTTCCCTTTGTATTGGATCGCACCACCACGCTGCGCGGATCGCCAAATTTGGTCCATTGTACCGTCATCCGTATACGACGAGCCGAGGTCCCTAAAGGATCAATTCTCCAGGACCGATTGTAAATTCCACCGGGATTTCCATTTCCATCAATGGGTGTCGCGTCACTATAGTCGCCCGCTGCCAGGACGGCTGAGCCGATATCCTGATTTTTAAGCATCTCAAGCTGGGATTTGGCCAACATGCTGGCCTGAGTGCTCACATTGCCCTGGGTGTTGTTGCGCACGACCGAATACTGCATTGAAGCGGCTGCCAGCATGCCGACGGCCAAGACGGACATGGCAATCAGCAATTCAATCAATGAAAATCCTTTTTCGCCCCCCGAAGTTCTCTCGATTATTATAGTTCCCATTTTACATTAGCCTCTATTGAACGTTTATAAATCCCAAGCGGTTGATGGTAATTAGCCGACTATTGATTGTATTTGCGATGGATACAATTTCAGGTCCAAGGATATCCGGCGGAATTCCACGGCCGTTAAATCGCGTTTTAGAGTTGAACGACGGAAAACTCAGGCTGCCGGTATCGATTTGCACACCGGTCGGCAAATCTCGGTCCTGTGCTATGATTTCACTACCGTTGCGATTCCAGTCAGCCGCTGTGCCGCCTCCTTCGCCGTTATCCACAAATATAGTGTAACTGTCAGTGTTAAACTCAACCACAACAAATGCGTTTTCCCGTATCGCACGTACTTTAGCCATTTCAAGATCCGCCGTCAGATTGGTCGCAGCGCCTTCAAGTCTGTGGGCCCGGTTCCACCGTAAGTAGGGCGGCATAACCAGTGCAGCAATCACGGCCACGATGGCAATGGTAGTGGCCAGTTCGAGAGCTGTAAATCCTGAATTTTTTCGCAGCATTGTTCGTCTCCTTTAGCCCTGGATAATACAAAACTTGTGCCAAAGCGTGAACCGGTGGTGTCCAAAAAACAAAATTTGATAAAAGCATCGCTTCGTACGCGTTTAAGACATTTTCCTTCAATTAAATATGGAAATGGAAAAAAGTTTTGAAGTAGATGGGAAACGCTATCTGGGGATTATTGGATGCCTGGCACCCGAAAAATTCAGTAGGACATGATTAAAAAGATCAGTCAATAAATTGAACCCATTTGCGAGCAGGATCTTAGATATGAAATGGTAAGAACATAGCCAGAACGAATTTGCAATAACATTGTTGAAACATGAATTACAAATATGTAATCAAGCCCGGAACCGTTCAGCCGGGCACAGCGCAACCATTTTCGACAACACGATCCGCTCATTATTGAGACGCAAAGGCTCTATATTAATTAAAAAGCTCTCGCCACCAAAGATAGAAAAAATTCCGATTGGGGAAAAGCGGATCGACCCCCATAATGCCAGCTCCGATGGATTGACTTGCCGAATTCGGATTGGTGCTTCCCACAGATATAAATAATTTTTGACCTTTTGCGGTAAGGACGGTTACCGGTTTAGAAGGAATGCCACCGCCTAACAAAACGCTTCTGGTGAGGTCGTCATCACCATCGCCGTCCGTATCCGTAAATTCAATCATGGCGGAACCGGTCAAATAATTCAGGGCAAAAAGCCTGGCATTTCCACCCGGTACACAGGGATCATTATTGGGGGTAAAGGTGGTAATATAAAATGTTTTATAAAACACGACACCTTGGGCAAGTACTTTTTCACCCGCGTCGTCACCCAAGCTATCGACCAGGCGAATAAACCAGCCTTGATCAATGCTGTTGTTTGAATCCACATCGCCATTGGTTTGATTTAAGTCCGGCACGGCGGCAGCGGGATCCGTCACATCCACGAGATTAGTCTCGGTAAATGAGATCGTACCGTGGGTATCTTTGATCGCGTATATACGATCAGCAGCCGTCGTGGTGTCGCATGCATTCTCGCGGTCTCCGGTTCCCATAAATAGCATATCATAGCCTTTTTCAAGGGTTACGCTGGGTGGATAGAAAAATTTGCGTGTGTAGGTTGTTGAATCAACCACGTAAGTGGGTGCCGTGAACATTATCTGCCCGGTCCAGTTGTTGATATTCTCGTCACAATCCGGAAAGCTCAGGGAATTTCCGAGTGGGTCAACCGTAACTTGCCCGAAACGCCACATCTGCCCGCCGAGATCGCCAACATAAACCTTATCCACAAATCCGTTACCATCCTCATCCACAACTTTGACGGAGCTGGACACACTGTAATTCATGGCCGTATCGGTGGTTTTGTCAGAATCAATGGTATCCTCGCCCAGCTCTGTAAATTTTCTCACCACTGCTCCTGAAAACAGATTAACAGCCACTACAGCCTTTCCCGCCGAGTTGTCTGCACTGTATCCGCCCCCGATGAAACACACGGGGGTGCCGGATGTATCCGCATCGGTCGTTTTGACCAATCCGAATTCCGGTTCAGACCAACCCTCACCGAGCTCCGGAATGATGACGTCCGGATCGATCGCGGCATCATTGCTGTTGCCGATCCGCCACAGGTATTTCGGCACGTCGGGATCTGTAATATCCAGCGCAAAATAACCGGAGCCGCCTTTACGCTGCCCGCAAACCAGGATAACCTGGTCTCCATCATCTGGTTCTACGAGTCCATCGGCATCCACATCATGAAAATAGATCTTGGGACTGCCATCAATAAAATCTGTGTGGGTTGTGCCTTCCAAAATGTATTTTAATCGATTGAGTTGATTCGGCGGGATAAACGCCCAGGCCTCGGTACCATAGTGGATCTCGTCAGCGGAAGCCTCGACATCGGGGTCGATGACATCTAAAACCGCATGCAGCATACCGTCGTTGGCCCCAAAGAAAACCAGGGTTTTGGAGCTGTCGTCGGGGTACTGGTAGGTGAAGACCATCGGCTCGCTGTGAAGGACATCACCGGTGATGATCGATCGATTTTCATTGCTATCCCCGTCAGCATCCTGGTCCAGCGCATCGGCGCCCCGGATATATTGGATGACCTTGTCTTTACCTGAAACCGTATCGCCGTTGACCGTCACATCGGCAGGGTTGCCCAGGATCGTGGCGGTTAAGTTGGTGTTGTCAGTGGCAAACCGGTTGGCTGAATCGGTTAAATCATCAACCGACCCCAGGTAGGTGTAAATATTGCGGCTGTTGTTATGGATCCCGTTGCTTTTAGAAGTATCCGCCCAGTCGATGGTGGCCCAGTAAGGTTTGGCATCTTCGCGCATCGACCCATTGGGCCAGGTGGCCGGGTTGTCGTCGCTGCCGATAATTTCATTATCATTGCTGAGGCCAAATTTGGTCAAATTGCCTTCCCAGAAATTTTGCTCCAGGGGTTTAAAAAAAGCCATGTAAATTTTATTGCCGCTGGTGGTACGGGTTACCGGAACCACCGGCGCCGTAAATGAGCTGGTGCGCGAAATAATACTGTTGACAGCATCCAGGACCGCCTGGGAAACACCATCGGCCGATTCGGCCTCAAAATGGTATTTCCCGTACTCCGGATCTGTGCTGGTCGTTAAATTGGGGTTGCCGTTGCCGTTGTTGGATGTGTTGATCAGCAATAAGCGGCTTGCTGTGGTGGCCATAAATCCGACGGTATAGGTCGAAATGTTCTGAAAGCCGCCGGTGTTATCATTGGAGTCCCGCATGTCGTGGGTGTAAAAATAATGCGCCACATCATCTATATAGGTCGATCCATTGAAATTTGTGACAATCGTGTAATCGCTGCCATCCACCGTGAGGGTTCCCTGGCCAGGACCGTTGTCACCATGTCCGTCTTTTGCATCCTGATCATGGTCAACTTTTAAAGGATTTGGAATGGCCTGATTTGAATTACTCGTGTCTTCAGAAGAAAGACCGGGTGAAACCACGATCACGAAATTTTTCTGGCAGTAGTTTGTCGAATCAACGCTACCGGATGAGGGCGAGTCCAAATAGTCTCCGATGGTCGCCATTCCCTCGGCCAGCGGAGAATAGATGACAGTTCCCATATTGTTGATAACATTGATATAATTGGGATCTAAAATATTATCTTCCGGAGTTTCGCCCAGGGTGCCGACCACATCACCTAGCGGTTGAACGCTGGAAGAGCCTTGTGGGGTGCTGGTAAAATTATAAATCGCAAATTTTGCTTTATTAGACGAAAGTTTGCCCACCGTCCGTAGGGCTTTTTTAGCATAATAAAAACGGCTTTTGTTGGGTAGAGCAGCACCATCATAAACCGGCTCAGCTGAGCCATCTCCATCGAGATCAACCGCCGAAGTATAGAAAAACAGCCAGTTTAGATAATTTTTTGAGTAGCGAAACTCGCCGGCATTGTCGATGATGTCCTCGTCGTCTTTATCGGATGAAGCCACAGTGGGTAAGGTAATCGTTTGACCATTGATTGTCCAGATACCCGTTGCACCGCCGTCTATCTTTGATCCGGTATCCCGCACCAGTTTATCATCCACCGGCACAAGATAATAGCTCCCCCCCTGGCTAAAGATACCGTAGCCATTATTATTAAAAAATCCGTTGCCGCTGACTGGGTCGGCAACCACATCGACTCCCGTACCCCCATTGGGGGTGTAGTCGACGCTGCTGTCATAGTCGCCATGTGGGACAGGATGCTTCATCTCCGCGCCATTATCGATCAGAATGACGATATTGGGCGGCACGTCATCCGACGTCACCTCGAACATACAGGTGTCGCTGGCGTGTCCCGGATTAACCCCAAAAACCAAAACGATAAGGAATACGATCCCTTTAACTGCAATGCGATTTATTTTTTTCATAAGGCCCATCTTTATATTTTAGGTAAAAATTTAAAAACCGACCCGGTAAAACCCGGCCTCAACTTGAGACCTTGAACTCCTCGGGCCGAACCCTGTGGTTGTTATTTGATAGCGATGCGAAATAAACTTGCCGACTTCAAACCCGGAGCCTCTGGGAACGGCGCCGGATCCCAAATATTCCACGTTGCCGTTAAAAGACTCTGTCGATGTAATTGAAAATTGCACATCAGGATTATCATCATCCGGAAAAGGCAAGGACTGCCCAGCGTTGATGTTAGCTTCATGGTATAAATCCGTATTCTCAATCACATATGTTCTACCGGTGTCAGCCGCATAAAATGATAGTTCATGAATTTGTTCGTTTGCTGCCGACCTCTGCTCGGTAATCGAGTTATTTGTTCCTGCTGTGGCGATAACGGTAAGGATGGATAAAACCATCATAACCACAACCATTATATAACCGTTTTCATTATTTAACTGTCTATCCATGATGACAAAGCCTTCCCCCCAGTTCATGCTTCCGGTTTAATGTATTGTATTGAAATACCCTTTGCATTTGGATTCGCGTAGCTGACCGTAACAATTATGGTTTTGCTATCGTTGGTTCCATCACCGTCGATATCTGATTCAGTGACATTCCAATTAATGGCGTAGGCACCCTGATTGAATCCGTGAGGATTATCAGCTGGATCCAGATCATCATCGTCATAGGGCAGCGCCATAAGTGCTTCCACTTGATTTGCGGCCAGAGCGGTTGCCTCACCGGACATTCGCGCCGATGCATTTGTACCGATCGAAGTTACCTGCAGGACGGCTACGGCCAGAACACCGATTGAAAAAATTGCAAACACAATCAACACTTCAATAAAGGTAAAGCCGCGGTTACCTGTGGTTTCGTTTAATTTGGCCAATTGAATGTTAAACATAAGCCAGCACCTCTAATTAAACGCCATATTACGGCATTCAACTCTGCGAGTTAATGTTCGCTCAACCGGCTCATCCCGGCCGGCAGGCTCCCAGATCGTCATTAAAATTTCAACCGTCCTGATATCCTCCAGTTGGTCGTCCGGAACCGGGTCTCCCAAATCATTATTGGCGGCATCAAAATAACTGAATGCGACAATGATGTTGCTGATCAATGACGCTGCGTTCTGGCTTCCGGTGTCCTCATATAAGGTTTGCATGATTTGACCGCATTGCGTGCATCCGGGAACTGGCCCCGCCTGAAATTCATAGGTAATTTGTTCAAAATTGGTTTCGTCTACAGTACCGTTGAAATCACCGCTGCCGCTGTCAACGCTGTCTATGGTAAAGCGAATTTTGGTCCTGGAAGCCTCCTTGAACCCGAAACTACCACTGCCGGCGGGATCGAGACCGGCAACCCGGATGTCCCGAGCCATCAGTCCGATGGCAGAGCGCAGATTTTGCTGTATGCTGGCGGCTACATTCTGGGTGGTAAAGTTTTTGCTGGTCATCGTAAATACACTGTAAACGGCAGCCAGGATAATTAATGAAGCCGCCATCGCCATCAGCAGTTCAACCAACGAAAGCCCATTTTTCGAATTTAAATAGGTTTCTTTTATCTCTTGCATCCGCATATTTCCGCGTAATCTTAATCCCAATGTAATGCTTTATTGAACACTGATATTCCCCAAACGGTTTAGGGTGATTTGCCGATTACGGGTTGCTTGTGCCACCGGTATCGTTTTCGGGGTCACAATATCAGGGGGAATGCCCCGGCTGTTAAATCGGGTTTTATCACTGACGACTGGAAAGCTGAGGCTGTCTGTATCGATTTGCACACCGGCAGGCAAATCTCGGGTTTGTGCAATGCTTTCGGTTCCGTTACGATTCCAGTCAGCCGGCGTACCACCCCCTTCTCCGTTATCCACAAATATGATGTAGCCGTTAGCTCCAAACTCAACCACAACAGTTGCGTTTTCCCGTATGGCAAGCACTTTCGCCATTTTAAGGTCGGCTTTCAGATTTGTCGCAGCGCTTTGTAATCGGGATGTCCGCAGCCACTTTAGATACGGAGGCATGGTCAGAGCCGCAATCACGGCCATAATTGCGAGGGTCACCGTCAATTCAAATGCTGTAAATCCTGATTCCTTGCCTGTCATCGGGCAGCTCCTGTATAAAATTTTACCTCTTATGTTACAAATCTTGTGCCAGATCGGTTCCACTAAACACTGGTTAGGGACAAAAAAATCTTGATTGTTCTCATATCATACTGAAATCATTGGATATCATTCTAAAGGTCAGGAAATAAGAAAAACGTTAAACCGGATATTTTTGGTGCGGCCGCTTGAGGCGACGCTAAAAGGTTAAAAAGAGATGGTTTGGGGATGATTCGATTGTTAGCGGTTATAAAATGGCGGTCAGGGGTTTCGAATTCTTGTGAGCGCTAATAAATAATATAAAAATTTCAGTAGATTATATGACTCTCAATCCATTAGCGACCCTTAAAAATAGTGGGAATACCAGCGGGATTTATTCCGGCGGCTTAGTTTGAGACAGTATTAAATTTGTTTATAACTATTAAATTTTTTTAACCTAAAAGTGATGAATTCGTAAAAAGGCTGCTTTTCTGACTTTTTACGAGTCTGTCAAAAGGGGTTTTGGGTTCGGGTTGGATCGAATTTTAGGTTGCGCGGATATAATCAACGGCATTTTGCAGCATCTGGATGCCGACAGTCGGGGCTGAATCCAGAATACGGTTCTGCCGCTTGGCCGATTCTTTGATGCGAGTCCAATCGGGATGATTGGTGCAGTGATTGTATGCTTCCGGGTGCGGCATCAAACCAAAGATTCGTCCGGTTCTATCACAGATTCCGGCGATGTCGAGCAACGACCCATTCGGATTGCAAGGAAAGCGGCCTTCAGCCAAATTTCCGTCCGGCATCGCATACTGGAGAACGATCTGATTTGTGTCCAGCAAACGCGCAAGCGTGTCTTCATCGGCATAAAATTTTCCCTCTCCGTGGCGCACCGGAAACTCGGCCCGATCGATTCCTCTGGTAAACACACAGGCGCAAGCCGGATTTGACTTCAAATATACCCATTGGTTTCTGAAGTTGCCGCAATCATTGATCGTCAATGCCACGGATCGTTGAGTATAATCTTGGTTAAAACCCGGCAAAAGGCCGAGATTAACCAGGGCCTGAAATCCGTTGCAAATACCAAGAATCAGGTTCCCCCGATCGATAAATTCAAGAATTTTGTCCCCGATATTGGTTTTAAGGCGCATGGCCTGAACCACGCCGGCGCCATGATCGTCGGCCCAGCTAAACCCGCCGATAAAAACCATAATCTGAAAGTCCTCCAGGCGAGCGCTGCCGTCAATCAGAGAATTGATGTGCACAGATCGCGTTTTGGCACCGGCAAGCTCAAATGCATAGGCCGTTTCAGTATCGCAGTTTAATCCAAAACCGGACATGACCAGCACGTTGACATCTCGCATAGGTGTTCTCCTCTTCAATCAGAAGACAGATGACAGAAAACAGGTTACAGATGACAGAGTCAACGACCACCCGCATAGCGGGTGGCTTAAATTTTCGGCCATAGGCCGAAAAGACAAAAGCACGTTAGGGCTTTAAACGTTGCGGTTGGAACCGGGTGCTTCGCACCCGGTTTGAAAACAACCAATCAAATTCAATGACACCGGTGATCGAATTACTGTAATCAGTCTTATGACCACTGTTTTCTGACCTCTGTCTTCTGACCCCTGTCCTCTGACCTCTGTCCTCTGTCTTCTGATCTCTGTCCTCTGACCTCTGTCTTCTGTTCTATATCAGATCGCCAAAAGGCTTTTTCCAGGCAGCTTTCAGTTCGTCAACCGAGACTGAAACGATGGTTTTTTGATCAAAACCGTTGATTTCAAATCGGGGTGTTTCGGTCACCGTTCCGATACAGGTGCAGGCCAATCCCTTAAACTGGTTTTCAAAAGCCTGCCGGCTGTTTGGGTCAATCGTCACAATAAAACGACCGGCAGACTCTGAAAACATCACCGAATCCTCGCGATCCACACCATCCACCGGTACTTGATTCAGTTCGCTCTGCATACCCAGATTGCCCCCCATTGCCACCATTGCCAGATGCACACCCAAACCCCCGCGGTAAATTCCGTGTGCAGACGCAACCATCCCCTGGGCAATTGACTGACTCAATCTGCGGTAATTTGCTAAAAATTCTGCGCTGCGAACCTGCGGCACCTTCAATCCAACTTCGCCTAAATGGGCATAATACTCCGAGCCGCCAAGTTCATTACGGGTAAATCCCAAAACGTAGACCAGATCCCCCGGACATTTACTGTCCATGGATACACACCGGTGAATATCTTCAATGACCGATAGGGCTGAAAATTGAAGCGTTTCTAAGGCCGAAACCTTATGTATCTCTCCATATTGATCCGGCAGGTAGCCATCTACATACATACTGTCTTTGCCGGAAAGCAGCGGTATTTCATAAGCCTGGCACACATCTCGTAAGGCCCAGCACGCCCGAACCAGTTGGGCGGCTTTTAACTTGCCATCCGGGTTATTCGTGGGATGGTATTGAATATTGGGCCAGCAGAAATTATCAACCCCGCCAATGTGATCCGGATTGCCCCCCACTGCCAGCAGCCGCCGAACGGCTTCATCGATACTGCAACCGGCCATATGGTATGCATCGATGGCTGAATACTTCGGCAGCAAAGCCTGGGTAAATGCCAGGCCTTTTAACGAGTGCAGCACCGGCCGAACGACAGTCGCATCGCTGTTGATATCCCTCTCAGCCCCCACCAGCGGCTTGATCACACTCGTACCCTGCACTTCATGATCATACTGCCGAATAATCCACTCGATGGAGCATATATTGGGACGCGCCAGCATATCCTTTATTAGCCGATCATAATCATCCGGCGCGTTAACCTGCGGCTCGACTAACCCCCTTTGACCGGGGGGAGTCCATTCGGCTTCAAATTCCCACTGGGGAAAACCGGATTGAAGCAAGTCCATATCCACATGCGCACAGGTTTTTCCCTCGTAAGTGATGTGGAGTTTGCCCGAATCCGTATACTGGCCGATAACCGTGCTTTCAACGGCATGTTTTTGTGAAAGGCGCATAAATTCATCCAGGTCTTCGGGCCGAATGGCCACCGTCATGCGCTCTTGGGATTCGGAAACCCAGATTTCCCATTGGTCAAGGCCTTCATATTTAAGCGGCACCTTTTCGAGCTCAATGTCACACCCGTTTGAAAATCGCGCCGACTCTCCAACAGACGATGACAAGCCACCGCCACCATTATCGGTAATAAACTGGATCAGCCCGTTATCCCGGGCTTCCAGTAAAAAATCATGCATTTTTTTCTGGGTATACGGATCTCCAATCTGCACATGTCCTGCAGGTGTGTTTTCCGAAAAGGTCTCAGAAGCTGCGGTGACCCCGTGAATACCGTCCTTGCCCACCCGGCCGCCGCACATAATGACCAGTTCACCCGGAGAAGTCCGTTTTTCTTCGGCCGGCTCTCCGTTTATCTGTGCCGGCATGATACCGACCGCCGTTACAAATACCAGACATTTACCCAGATATCCCGGATCAAATACGACCTGACCAAATGCCGTCGGTATGCCGCTTTTATTGCCACCATCTCGCACGCCTTCGATCACCCCATCCAGGAGTCGGCGGGGGTGTAAATGCGGTTTTAGTTCCCCGTTATAATCCCGCAGTCCCACACAGTATCCGTAGCTGCCCATCACCAGCCGAGATCCTTTTCCGGTTCCCAACGGGTCGCGGTAAACGCCCACAATTCCAGTAATTGCGCCGCCGTAAGCTTCCATATTCGACGGAGAATTGTGAGTTTCGCCGGTAATTACATAATAGTGATTATTATCGAAGCGCCCGGCTCCGGCATTATCCCATAATACGGAGACGACCCAGGATTTTTTCGCTTTAAGCGCCAGGGTCGGAGACTCGATGCAGGTTTTAAAGAGGTTGTCGACGATTTCGTCCTGACCGGTGGCAAGATCCCGATAATGGAACAAACCGCGAAACGTATTATGATTGCAGTGATCACTGCGCGCCTGGGAAATAAATTCCAGTTCGACGTCGGTCGGATCTGTAAGCCCAACCCGAGCGCGGTCGGCCTGAACCTCTTTATCCAAAAAATAGGCCCGGATGGTCGGAATATCATTTGGGTTTAAGGCCAGGTTGCGTTCATCGCTGATCTTTTTTAAAGTTTCATCACTGTCCACCGGTACGGTGCTAACCGTGGGAACGTGGTCAAGCTGAACCTTGGGAATGATAAAACCGACACCGTTTGTCGTATCCCAGTCTTTTGCGCAGACGATCTTCCATTGTTGAATGATGTCGTTTGCCAGCAGTTCACCGGCAATCTTATCAAGGTCTGCGGCAACCAGACCCGTGCCCTTGATGCAGTAGCGTCTGGAAGTATAAATGGCTTCTTGCGGAGCCAGCCGGGTTCCGAGCAGGTCTTCAACTGCTTCAACCGCCGTGCTGCCCGGGTTATCACGCACTCCCGGCCGGTATCCAACCCATATCGTCCAGTCAAAAGGGAATTTAAGCGGTTCAAACGAAGAGAGTTGCGTAACCGGATTGGTAAAAATTTCGGTCTGGATTTGCTTAAGCTGTTCAGGATTTAAATCAGCATCAATGGTAAGAATGTGAATCGAGCGCACCCGCAATAGCCGTATACCGAAGTAATCGAGTGCTTTCTGGCGGATCCCCTCCCCTTCGGCATCAGTCAAATGATCCTTCAATGCAATTTCGAGTCTGGCCGGCATCGTCTTCCACTCAATTCAAATAATTATGATCTAAGAAAAGAGTCTATAATAGACAGGGCTAGCTAAAAATACCTTGGAAAAATTTTAGAATATCATCCTTATATCTGAAAATGTCATTATAAAAGACCAGGATGACTAGCAAAAGGATGATAAATAAACCAATTTGCTGGGCGACTTCACGTACTTTCAAGCTGACAGGATGTCCTTTAATCGCTTCTATAAAAAAGAATAGTAAGTGGCCCCCATCAAGGATGGGTATGGGGAGCAGATTGATGATGGCCAGATTGACACTGATCAAGGCGATAAAAAATATCAGGTTCCCGATCCCTGATTTGGCCTGATCGCCGGCCATCTTGGCAATCATGATCGGTCCGCCAATGGTGTCTGTGGATATATCGCCGGTGAGCAGCTTGCCGATGATAACCACCATCAGCTCGGTGATATTGTAGGTCTGTTTCAGGCTTTCGGCAAATGCCTGAAAAGGATTTAGTTTTACTGTATAAAAATCCCCTGCACTGGAAATGCCGATGATATATCGCCGGATATCTTCACCGAATACATTTTTTGCTGGAATCGATTCCGGTGTAATTCGAAATACGTGATCGGAACCTTCCCGTTTAACTTTTATTTCCAACGGGTTGCCATTACTCGCACCGATGATTTTGGTCATGTCATTCCAGTTTGATACCGGTGTTTCATCGATAGCCGTAATCACATCTCCCTTTTTTATTCCCGTAACGAATGCCGGCGATCCGTCTCTAACTTCGCCCACCGAAGGCTTTAATATAAACAGGCCTGAAATTAAAAAAATGCTGAAAAAAATTAGAACGGCCAGCAAAATATTAAAAAATGGGCCGGCAGCCACAATGCACATCCGTTTGACCACATGTTTGTGGGTAAAGGAAAACGGTCTATCGGCCGGTTCGATCTCGGCATCCGGTTCTTCGCCAACCATTTTAACGTAACCGCCAAGGGGGATAGCTGAAATGCGGTAATCGGTCCTGCCGATTTTTTTGCCAATCAAGCGAGGGCCAAAACCGAGTGAGAATTTGTCAACCCCGACCCCAAACACCCGGGCAATCAAGAAATGGCCGAATTCATGAAAAAAAATGAGAACTCCCAATACAATGACAAATGATAATAATGTAGTACCCATTACAATTATAGTTCCTATAATTAGCTGTTAAGCTCATGAGCTAATAAGCTCACCGGCTGTTCTCCTTGCCCACTTATCGGCGGTGATTATATCTTCAAGGTTTGGATTCGAATGGACGTCATGGGCCTCCATGGTCATGGAGACGACTTTCGCAATTTCAATAAAAGATATCTTCTTCTTTAAAAACGCATTTACCGCCACTTCATTGGCGGCATTTAAAACTGCCGGCATGGTTTTACCGACTTTACAGGCTTTAAACGCCAACGCCAGACAGGGAAACTTGTCTAAATCCGGCTTCTGGAATGTCAAGTCCTGTTCTCCAGAAAAATCCGGCATCGGTTGATTCAGCGCGAGACGCTCCGGGTATGACAGCGCATAGGCGATCGCACCTTTCATATCGGGTATTCCGAGCTGAGCTATGATTGAGCCATCTTTGTATGCCACCATGGAGTGAATCACACTTTGGGGATGGATAACGACTTCGATCATGTCATCGGAGACACCGAAAAGGCTTTTGGCTTCCAAGACCTCCAGTCCCTTGTTCATCAGGGTAGCAGAATCAATGGTGATTTTCGGCCCCATTTCCCAATTGGGGTGGTTTAAGGCCTGGGCTTTGGTAATTTCTGAGAATTCAGCCAGGGGGCGGTTTAAAAAGGGACCGCCGGAGGCCGTTAATAGAATTTTAGCTAAATCCTCTTTTCGCTGTCCCTGAAGACATTGAAAGATGGCACTGTGTTCGCTGTCGATTGGAAGAATTTGAACCCCTTTCTGTGCGGCCTTCTTTACGACAATCTCACCGGCCATGACAAGAGTTTCTTTGTTGGCCAAGGCGATGGTCTTGCCGGCTTCAATGGCGGCCAGTGTTGGCATCAGACCGGCGGCGCCAACCATCGCGGTAATTGTCATATCGATGCCGCCGGTTGAAGCCGCGGTCAGGTAGCCATCCTGGCCGCAAAGGATGTCTACTTTGGTCCCCGGCGCAAGCTTGTTTTTTAATTGGGTTGCATTGTCTTCGTCATAAACGACGGCAAGCTCAGGGGCAAACTGTTCAATCTGTTTGGCCAGGAGGCTAATATTGGTTTTAGCCGCCAGCGCTTTTGCGCAAAACCGCTGGGGAAACATTTCGACAATCTTCAACGCATTGCAGCCGATTGAACCTGTAGATCCTAATATGGAGAGGTTTTTCATTAATATTTCTGTCTAAAAGATGTATCTTATAAAAATATAAGCCACCGGCGAGGCAAATAAAAGGGCGTCGATCCGATCCAGGATACCACCATGGCCGGGTAAAATCCCTCCGGAATCTTTTATACCCGATGATCGCTTCAATTCAGATTCAAACAGATCTCCCACCTGACCGGCAATACCGACGGTAAGAAAGAATAATAAACTTAAGCCCCAGGGCAGTCCGGACAGGAAAAAGTATTTTCCAACACCGCCAAGAACCAGATTGACAGCCAGGCCGCTAATTGATCCCTCGATCGTTTTACCTGGACTGACCGCGGGACTCAACTTGTGTCGTCCCAAATAAGACCCGACATAATAAGCACCGGTATCACCGGCAAAAATAACAGCCAGTAAAACAAATACCCAGATCATACCGGAACTGCCTTCCCGGATAAGAACCAAAAATGAGAGCAGAACCGGAATATAAATTATCCCCTGAAGCTGTTTGATAACCACGTCTAAAACCGTTTGGTCAGTTTTAAACTGAAACAGAGAAATGAGTGCGACGACGATAAGATTCAAACCGATAACGCTCAGGGAGAGATCCGGTCCCACTAAAAAGGTTGACCAGATTATAGCAAAGTTGATCCCATAGCCCCATAAAAGAATGATGTTGGATATCGGCTTGTCCTCGCCGTTGAACACAATGCGATAATACTCCCACAGGGCGACTAAACCGGCAATACTGATCAGGATTGTAAAAAGTACCCCGCCTTTGTAAACCAGGAAAATGAGAAACGGCAGCGCAATAAGTCCGGTTATCCAACGCTTAAGGTGCATTTGGCGACTCTTTCACCTTCAGATCTCTTAAAAGTTATTTTTTTAATTTTAGCGGCAAAACTTTTTGCACCACGAAGAACTCGAAGTTCACGAAGGATCTTAAAAGTCTTTCTTCAAATTTCATTCTTTATGTTCTTCGTGATCTTCGTGGTGAACAGCAGAACATAAACTGCTCATAGACGAATCCCCGTGTGCAATCGATTAAACCGTTTTAATTAGCAGGATCGACTGCCGTTAGCTAATAATAGATTGATCGATTGACGATTTGTCGAGCTTACGAAGCCCTGCCAAACCGGCGTTTCCGTCTTTGGTAGGCTATTATGATGTCCAGAAACTCATCTTTGCCGAAATCGGGCCAATAGGTCGGGGTCACATAGATTTCTGAATAGGCAACCTGCCACAATAAAAAATTGCTGATTCGCATCTCCCCACTGGTTCGGATCAATAGGTCCGGATCCGGTATTCCTTTTGTATATAGATGCTCCGCCACCATATCGCCGTCAATGGCATCCGGATCAATCTCGCCGCTTTTGGATTTTTGGGCAATCTTCCGAGCCATACGGATGAGTTCTGCCCGACCGCCATAACTCACCGCCAGATTTAACTGAAGGGCAGAATTGCTCCGGGTTAAATTCATGGTCTCGCGCAGCGCCTGTTGAACATTTGCCGGCAACCGCTCCATTTGCCCGATGACATGTAAGCGGATGTCGGTTTCCGCAAGTTCCTTCTGTTCAGATTTTAAGAATTTTACGAGGAGGGTCATGAGGGCATTGACCTCACTTCTAGGCCGCTGCCAATTTTCTGTGGAAAATGCGTAAAGCGTCAGATAGGCGATGCCTATTTCACGGCAAGCTCGCACAATTGCTCGAACCGCGTCCGAACCCTTTTCATGTCCTTTAATGCGGGATAATAGGTGCTTTTTCGCCCAGCGGCCGTTGCCATCCATAATGATGGCAACATGTTTGGGCAGCCTGTCTTTATCAAGGTCTCCTGAGCCGGCGGAAGATGTCCTAGAATTCAAGGATTTCTTTCTCTTTTTCGGAATAGCATTCATCGATGAGCTTAATATGCTCATCGGTAATTTTTTGGATCTCATCCTGGGACCGGAAAGCCTCATCCTCTGATATGTCACCATCTTTTTTTAGGCTTTTCAATAAATCGTTTGAATCGCGTCGGATATTGCGAGCCGTAACTTTATGGTCCTCGCATATTTTATGGATAACTTTAACCAGTTCTTTTCGTCGCTCTTCAGTAAGCGGGGGTATGGAGATCCGTAAAATCTTGCCATCATTGGAAGGCGTAAGGCCCAAATCTGATTTTAAAATTGCTTTTTCGATGTCTTTGATAGCCGATACATCCCAGGGTTGGATCGTAATCAGACGACTTTCCGGCACAGCAAGCGTGGCCATCTGATTAAGCGGTGTCGGGGTGCCGTAGTAATCCACTTTAATACTATCGAGAATGGATAGAGAAGCACGACCCGTCCGGATGCGTTGCAATTCACTTTTCAGAGACGCAACCGTCTTGGCCATACTTTCCTTGGTCTCTTGATATATATCATCAATCATAAGAATCCACCTCGAGCCGGTATTTTTGATTATTTCAATTAATCTTTGGCTTATTGAATTATTATATCAAGAATGTAAGTTGCTCAGCAACTAAAATGCACTAAATTGATTTTTCTTTTTTCTGCATTAATCCGATAAGACCCTGATAACCCAAAAAGAATTGAATCCAGCCGATCTTGATTTTAGCCGGACAACCCCGCAGTGCGGAACAGCAAGTGCGCTAGCCGGCTATTCTTTTAGGAAATGCGCGTACCGATGTCCTCCCCACAAATGACTTTCTTTATATTCCCCTTTTCCTTTAAATTAAAAACGGCCAGGGGAAGATTGTTATCCATAGCCAGGGAGATTGCGGTCATATCCATAACCTTAAGTTGCTTTTCTAAAACCTCCATATAGCTGATTTTTTTAAATATTTTTGCACTTTTATTTTTAACCGGATCGGAATCATAGAGTCCATCAACTTTGGTGGCTTTTAGAAGGATATCTGCGTGAATCTCCTGTGCCCGTAAAACTGCGGCGGTGTCGGTCGTAAAATAAGGATTGCCGGTACCGGCACCAAAAATTACCACCCGCCCCCTTTCCAGGTGGCGGGTTGCGCGGCGCAAAATATACGGCTCGGCTACTTCATGCATGGAAATTGCGGTCTGCACCCGTGTTTCAAGACCATTTTTCTCCAGAGCATCCTGCAAGGCCAGACTGTTGATGACCGTTGCCAGCATTCCCATATGATCTGCGGATGCTCTGTCCATTCCATAGGAGCTTGCGGCAATACCCCTAAAAATATTGCCGCCACCGACAACAATGGAGGTTTGCACACCAAGATCAACGCAGGATTGAACCTCCCCGGCCACGTACTTTATCATGTCCGGACTGATGCCGAAATCCTGGTCTCCTATGAGCGCCTCGCCGCTCAATTTTAGCACAATGCGTTTGTATTGTGGTTGACTCACGATTTAAGATTCTCCAATCTGGTAGCGAACAAATCGCTTTATGGTGATGTTTTCACCGATTTTAGCGATCAATTCATTCATCAGATCTGCAATCGAAATGTCCGGATCACGCACAAATGGCTGGTTCAACAGACAATTTTCTTGATAAAACTTCTTGAGTTTACCCTTGACAATTTTATCTAGGATGTTTTCAGGTTTTCCCATCTCAAGGGCCTGAGCCCGGTAAATACTTTTTTCATTTTCAATAATTGCTTCAGGAATATCTTCCGGTTTAATTCCCAGGGGATTGCTGGCGGCGATATGCATGGAAATATTTTTCGTAAATTCTTGAAAATCTTCATTTTTTGCCACAAAGTCCGTCTCACAATTCACCTCGACCAATACACCCAGCTTGCCGGTCATGTGGATATAGGATTGAATCGTGCCTTCGGTCATGGCACGGCCGGCTCTCTTTTGGGCGGTGGCCAAACCTTTCTTTCTCAGGAACCCAACCGCTTTTTCCATATCGCCCTTTACTTCCAAAAGGGCTTTTTTACAATCCATCATTCCGGCACCTGTTTTTTCCCGGAGCTGTTTTACGATTGCTGCGTTAATCTCTGCCATTTTTATTCTCCCGCTATCTCTTCTTCAGAACGATCTTTTGGTTCCCCGGTTTCCAGTTCCGGATCCTCAACAGACTCATCTTCTTCAGATACAGCTTCCTGTTCTGCTTCTGTCTTTCTGATGATTTCCACCACCGGCCCCTCTGTTCCATCCGAAATCACTTTGCGCTCACCCGGCTTCAGATCTGCGCTGGCGGCAACAATCTCGGATTCCCCCTCAACTTCTTTATCAGCTTCCGCCTGCATTTTTTCTTCATAACGTGCTTTTCCGGCTATGCAGGCATCGGCGACTCTCGCCGTTATCAGCCGGATGGCCCGAATGGCGTCATCGTTGCCCGGAATAATATAATCAACCTCATCGGGATCGCAATTCGAGTCAACAATGGCCACAATAGGGATATTTAGCCGTCTGCCTTCTCGAACCGCAATTGCCTCATTTTTCGGATCCACGACAAAAATCGCTCCGGGCAGACTGTTCATGGTTCGAATACCCCCAAGGTTATTATCCAGTTTCACCCGCTCCTTGCCCAGTTTCAGTCGCTCTTTTTTGGGGAACAGGTTAATGGATTCTTCATTTTGGATTTCATTGAGATAATTCAAGCGATTAATACCTTGTCGAATCGTTTGGAAATTCGTTAGCATGCCGCCCAGCCAACGATTATGCACATAAAACATTTCGCATCGATTGGCCTCTTCATAGATGGATTCCCGTGCCTGTTTTTTGGTGCCGACAAAAAGAACCGATTTGCCTTCAGCCACCGTGTCCTGAACGAAATTATAGGCTGTTTTGAACATGGAAACAGTTCTTTGCAGGTCAATAATGTAAATCCCGTTTCGAGCCCCAAAAATATAGGGCTTCATTTTAGGGTTCCAGCGTTTGGTCTGGTGACCAAAGTGAACCCCGGCCTCAAGAAGTTCTTTCATCGTAACATAAGCCATTTTTTTCTCCCTTCATTGCTCGGTTTTTCCTCCGCCGCCGTCAATCCTGCTTCTAACTTTCAATGAAAGCACCGGGAAGCAGATCCAGCGACGTGTGTGATAAAAAAATCCACTTCAGATAACAAATTCTATCTGGCTCCGCAACAGTTTTTTCTTTTAATTTTAATGCTTATAGCGGTTGTCATAAATATATCCCGTTTGCTAGATTTGCTAAAAGGCGAAATGGTGGCCTGTAACGGTTTGAAATTATTATAAAAGAAGACAACCGCTATATTGTTGTTTTTATTGAAAAAAATCTAGACTTTTACGGAACAATGTGCCATATTTCAATCAATGGCACAGCCTTTACTCATTTCCCATCCGGAAAACGCGACCATCGAAGAACTCAAGCAAGTTTCTCGGGTGGACTCTAATGAAACAGCTACACGCTGTACCGCCATCCAAATGCTCTTAGCCGGTGCCCACAGAGAGCTTGTCTGCAATGCTCTGCGGGTAACCAAGCGTGCCTTGAGAAAGTGGGTTGGCACAACTGGCAACCGATGTATTTGCCGCCCTATTCGCCCGATCTCAACCCCATAGAGCGCATCTGGTTGACGATGAAAGCTCGCTGGTTTAACAACCATGTTTGTAAAAATGAAGAAAAATTACTAGAGCGTTTGGATCAGGCCATATTGCACGTTATCGACAACCCGGAGAAGACACAACAAACTACCGCTATCGGAACGTTATTTTGACAAACGCTCTAAGGATATCAGGCTTTTTTGTTCATCTGCAATATGCGATCATAACCGCTGTAATCTTGATAAAAGCTGACCCCCTCATATTCACCGCATTCGGCTATCATTTGCTTTAGAGAGGCTTTTTGATCATGTCCGATCTCCAGGATGAGCGCCCCCCCGGGTTTCAGAAAACGATACGCTGATTGGATAATGTGTCGCAAACAGTGCAAACCGTCTGCAGCGCCATCCAGCGCCAGAAGAGGCTCATAGGCATGAATTTCCGGCTGAAGTTGGGCCAGATCGCCGGATTTGATATAGGGTGGATTAGAAACGATCAAATCAAACACGCCCGTTTTAGAACCCAGTGGCGCAAACCAATCGCCGGTGATAAAATGAATCTTTCCATTAAGGTCATTCTGCATCGCATTTTGACGGGCAATCCTAATGGCATTTATGGAAATATCGGTGGCCCAGTAAGAGTGCCGGGGATTTTCTGAGGCCAGCGCCAGAATTACCGCTCCGCAACCCGTTCCCAGTTCCAAAATGAGTTTGGATTTCATATTCGCGTCCATCGCCAGCATTTCCAGTGATTTTTCAACCAGGCATTCGGTTTCCGGACGGGGTATCAAAACGTCTCTCGTGATGTGTAGCCCCATCGACCAAAATTCCTTGCATCCCAGAATGTAGGCCACCGGCTCGCGATTCATCCTGCGCTTGATCAACGCTTTAAACCGTTCCAGTTCATCTGGAGTTAGCGGCTGATCGTAACGTAAATATAGATCAATTCGCCTGGTATTTAAGACATGGGATAGGAGGATTTCGGCAGTCGCCCGGGGACTGTCTATATCGTGGGTTTCAAAGTAGGTTGTCGCCCACTGAACCAGCTTAATGATCGTCCATTCATTAGGCCTGAGCCTGGTTTGATTCTGCATTTTGTAACGCCTGAGCCTGGAAATAGATGGTCAGCTCATTAATTAACTCGGAAAGATCTCCTTCCAGGATACCATCCAGTTTATAAAGGGTAAGGCCTATCCGGTGGTCGGTGACTCTTCCCTGGGGAAAATTGTAAGTTCGGATCCGGCCGCTGCGGTCCCCGCTTCCCACCTGGCTTTTACGCTCTTCGGACCGTTTTTCGTTCTGCTCCTGGGTTATTTTATCCAGCAGTCGTGCACGCAGCACCTTCAGGGCCTTGCTTTTATTTTTCAATTGCGATTTTTCATCCTGGCAGGTTACCACCAGACCGGTTGGAAGGTGCGTTATGCGAACCGCTGAGTCAGTCGTATTGACACTCTGTCCGCCAGGACCCGTGGAACGATAGACATCGATTTTAAGCTCGGAAGGGTCAATTTTCACATCCACATCTTCTGCCTCCGGTAAAACGGCAACCGTAACAGCTGAAGTATGAATTCGTCCCTGGGCCTCGGTGGTCGGAACCCGTTGAACCCGGTGGATGCCGCTTTCATATTTAAATTTGCTATAGGCACCTTTGCCGTGAATCATCGCGATAATTTCTTTTATACCACCCACTCCGGTGGCATGATGCGTCATCACTTCCACTTTCCAATTGTGGTTTTCGGCATAGCGGCTGAACATTCTAAAAAGATCGCTGGCAAAAAGAGCTGCCTCCTCCCCGCCGGTACCGGCGCGGATTTCAACAATCACATTCTTCTCATCATTGGGGTCCTTGGGCAAAAGCAGTTTTTTGAGATCGTTTTCAATCCGGTTCTTGTTCAGGTTTAAATCAGCAAGCTCGTCCCGCGCCAAATTCTTTATTTCCGGATCCGAATCCTGCAGCAGTTCAGTACTTTCTTCAATCCCTTTAAGGATCTCTTTGAATTCAAGGTAAACTGTCACGATCTTATTCAGGTCAGCATGTTCCCGAATAAGGTTCTGGTAGACCTGTCGATCATTGACAATCTCCGGGTCGCTTAAACGCTTCTCAATTTCGGAAAATCGTTTCTCAACCCCTTTTAATTTTTCAAACATGGTATCTACAACCTAACCCGGACAAACCGGAATTGACTATTGAATATTCAATCGGAAATATTCAATTCTACGATTGCCCCAAATTATGAGTTTACCGACGGCGGGTAAAATCATACTCGCGAAAGCACGAAACCCTGTTTCGCTGGTCTTTATTTTCTTGCCTTCCTGATAAGTTATTTTTTGGGAAATGTCCTGGTATGTTGTCGCAATAATAGGACCAGAAAGGGCTTCTTATGCCGTTAAACCGATGCGGACCGGTTTTAGAAATCTGCTAACAGCGCAGCATAATTGCAGGTGAGAGGCTACTGATTTGGTTTTTCTTTCTGTTGAAATTTTTCATATTTCTTGCGGAAACGCTCGATTCGACCCGCCGTATCAATTAATTTTTGTTTACCGGTAAAAAACGGATGACATTGGGAGCAAATTTCAACGCGGATATCCTTTTTTGTGGATCCGACCTCCAACACGTTCCCACAGGCACAACGAATGCTGGTTTCATTATACTCAGGATGAATGTCAGTTTTCATTTTATTTCAACCCCCTAAAATTCATGGTTTTAAAAACCCTTTTCTATATACGCATAATTTGCTTTTGGCAACAATTAATTTGCATTGCGAATTGCAATAATAAGGCGAAATCCCCCTCTTCTGTTAAGTATTCATTGAATTTAAAAATTCTTTATTATTTTTGGTCCCGCTCATTTTTTCCAGCAAAAACTCCATGCTGTCAACCGAATTTAACGATGTGAGCAGCTTGCGCAATATCCATACCCGATTTAAGGCTTCCTCATCCAAAAGCAGCTCTTCCTTGCGCGTGCCGGAGCGTTTGATGTCAAATGCCGGATACACCCGTTTATCGGCCAGGCGACGGTCTAACTGAATCTCGGCATTGCCGGTGCCTTTAAATTCTTCAAAAATAACTTCATCCATGCGGCTGCCCGTATCAACCAGGGCGGTGGCAATTATGGTTAAACTGCCGCCTTCTTCGATATTTCGGGCGGCACCGAAAAATCGCTTGGGACGCTGCAGGGCATTTGAGTCCACGCCACCGGATAAAATCTTTCCGCTGGGCGGCACCACCGAATTATAAGCCCGGGCCAAGCGCGTGATACTATCCAACAGGATAACCACGTCTTTTTTATGCTCAACCAGCCGTTTGGCTTTGTCAATCACCATCTCGGCTACCTGAACATGCCGTTCGGCCGGCTCATCAAAGGTGGAACTGATGACTTCCGCAGCGACGGTACGTTCCATATCGGTAACTTCTTCCGGTCGCTCATCAATCAGCAAGACAAAAGGCACCACATCTTTGTGACTGGCGATAATGGCGTTGGCAATACTTTGCAGCAGCATGGTTTTGCCGGATCGGGGCGGCGAAACAATCAGGCCTCGCTGGCCAAAGCCGGTGGGGATCATCATATCCATGATACGGGTGGAATAGTTTTCAGGATCGGTTTCAAGATTAATCTTGCGATCCGGATAAAGCGGTTTGAGATTATCAAAAAGAATCTTATCGCGGGCCACCTCCGGATCTTCAAAATTCACAGCCTCAACCTTCAACAACGCAAAATACCGTTCAGATTCTTTCGGCTGGCGGATTTGTCCCGAAACAGTGTCCCCTGTTCTCAGATTAAACCTTCGAATCTGGGATGGCGACACATAAATATCATCCGGCCCCGGTAAATAATTTGAATCCGGCGATCTTAAAAACCCAAATCCGTCCGGTAAAATCTCCAGGGTTCCTTCGCCGAAAATGAAACCGTTTTTTTCAATCTGATGTTGAAGCAGGGCGAACATCAACTCTTGCTTGCGCATTCCAGCCGCGCCATCAATCTTGTATTGCTTGGCCATCTGAGTAAGTTCGCTGATGTTTTTCTCTTTCAGTTCAACTATATTCATTAAACATATTCCCCTTTAGGTTAGTATTCGGGTAGGCTTTTTTCTGCCCCTGTCAGCAGTGTTGTTATATCCCAATTATCCGTAAGCTTTTAGTGATCGGCGCGTGCGCGCCATTCTTTATGCTTTATTAATGGACACTTTCCAGTACTTTCGCATTATGCTAAAGCTCAGGGCGGGTTATCCATCAAAGAAACCGTTTAGACGGTATTCGCACTTGGAAACGTTGAACATTTGAATAACTATAGGCGTCCCTACACCGCAGGCTTATGGATTGGATCCATGTCGGTTTTTAAGGAGGATTATGAGTGTTCAGTGATTTTTAATTAGAAGAATATAATTAGGAATCCTCACAATCTGGTGGGTTATGCCTTGGATTAGCTAGAGCTTAAAATTATATCATTATTCAAATCATGTCAAGCAGTTTGTCTTATTTTTAGGTCATTTATCCAACATAAGTTCTATAAAATCATACACAACCTATGCTATACTCCTGGTTCACCACAACCTGCTGATTCATACCCATAAAAAAAAATGATTCAAATCGATACCAAAATTTTCCCAAAGTCCCGCGGTGCTTACATTGTGGGGGGGGCAATCCGAGATATTCTTGGCGGTCGATCACCTATCGATTATGATGTTGCCGTGCTGGGAAATCCGTTTGAATTTGCCCACCAGGTGGCTGAAAACACAAATGGCCGCCTGGTCGAAATTGGCAAATCCGGCCAAACGATCATTCGCGTGGTTACAGAAAAAACCATGATCGATATCTCCAGGGTAAAAGGAGCGTCTATCGAAGAAGACCTTCAGACCAGAGA
>Ga0255055_10000502_pt1 | contig 30288 bp, 37 predicted proteins | sample JV7_2_27_MG_FD_188633 | JGI IMG/M metagenome (GOLD analysis project Ga0255055, IMG submission 188633) | Seawater microbial communities from Jervis Inlet, British Columbia, Canada - JV7_2_27 | ecosystem: Environmental > Aquatic > Marine > Inlet | place: Canada: British Columbia | collected...
GGATGGGAAATTACGCAGCTATGAAGGCTGGTGTTGATGCAAAACACTCGTGGAAACAGGTTCTTGAACATGCCCGGCGCCATCGCCGCTCGCAGCGACACCGAAAACAAACCCATAAGTAGTAAAAAACTTCTCCATATATTTTAGGTGGTATATCATTATCCTTATCTTTGTCACGATATTGACCGTGATGTTACTAGAATCAACAATGAAGACCAAGGAGGGTTTTACCTACTGTCCTCCTAATTGGAAATGGTGCCAGTCTCCGGGAAGGGAGCGAGAGGTAATTGCGCAGTTAATTTCTAACTCAAGTGTATAATGAAGACTAATCAACTATTGATTATCATCGTCATCGTGCTGATAATAATCGTCCTTTTTAGCGGATCAGGTGAATATGTTCATCAACCAACTGTTGCAACTACAACATACTTACAACCTGATCCCGTACTAATCGCATCACCTCTAGCTCCACTTGAACCTGAAGCATGCCCATGGCCATGGGGTTGTGGTAAGGTGAATCCATACATCCCTTTCCCAGTACCATGGGGCGGCGGGGGTGGAGGATGGAGACCTGGCAGAGGTAGAAGAAGAAGAAGAGGTGGAAGAGGCAGAGGTAGAGGTGGAAGAGGCAGAGGTGGAGGCGGAAGAGGCGGAGGTGGAAGAGGTGGGGGTGGAGCTCCCGGCGGTGGACCACCAGTTCCCATTCCAATTCCAGGCAACGATACTGATCTAGTTCCAGGTGGTGGGGACGGTGGAGGTTACCCCGGTGACCCATAGCCGGGGGGAGGAAGAGGAGGAGGGAGAGGCGGTGGAAGAGGTGGCGGAAGAGGTGGAGGAAGAGGTGGCGGAAGAGGTGGAGGAAGAGGTGGCGGAAGAGGTAGGGGAAGATAAGGAGAGAATAACATTTATATTCAAATCCAGATGGTAACAGGTCATAGCATGGAAAAAATTGATCCAATTGCTTTCTAGTCATAGATTAGAAAGCAACATAAAAGAGAATGGTTCGTATAACCCTTCCTTCCGGAAATTCGGTTGAAACTAACTTCGCCAGCACCAATCCCATATTACATAAAATCGCGAATGGCTCCTCAATCTTCTGCTTCTGCGATGATAATTCTGGTATCGAGGATGAGAATAATGATCTCTTCTATATCGAAAAGGAGATCCCCCAAACGGGCGATGAAAATAAGAAAGTCCGGGTCTTCAAGGACAATGTTACCGTCAAGAGCGAAGATGGACAAACAGTCTATGGGTGCATCGAACATTGGTGCCCGATGGGAGGTGAGTCTGGCCCAAGGGGATGGTTCATGCTCGACACCACCGAAAAGAAGCTCGCTATAGCTCAAAATTAGAAATACCAGAAAATTGATGTCATCTGGACATATACCCTATTTTTTGCCAACCAACATGACAATGACGCATACACTCAAAATGCTTCTACTCACAACCCTCCTCTGTCTAGCAGCCACTCCAGCTCGAAGTGGAGAGCTAGGGACTATTAAGACCAGCCCCGCGGTCCATAATGCTGGATCCAGCTCTCTCCGCGAGCCCCGCCGAGTTACTGTCACAACTCCGACCTATCCCTGCGACGCCGGGAATACTACAACCTGCAAGTGTCCTGCGGCCTGTATGGAACCTGATTCGGTTGCCAATACATGGAAAGGGAAGCGGGTATGTATAGTAAAACGCTGCTATACCTATGATCCTAATTTGGCACAGTGCAAAGACGATGGGCCAGATTTCACCTCAGCGATCGTTCTCCAAGCAATTCCATTCACCGGCGCGTTTGGTGCGGGATTTGGAAACATGGGGCGATGGGACCTCTTCGGAGTGGCCATGGGGCTTATATTCGGAGGTATTGGTGTTGCCTGCCTGCTTTCCTGCTGTTGTGCTGCACTTGGCGCACAGGATGACGGATCGACCCCTTGTCTAGTTTCATGTTATGCCTGCTTGTGGGCGACGGCGATAGTGACATGGTGGATCGTAGGGATTGTCTGGATAGCCGACAAATCCGTCCTCGGACCCCATGGTTGCAAGCTGGTCTGAACAAGCGCCATCGAATTTGACTCTAATTTCTAATTAGAGACAGGATAACAGTAAGTAGTAATGAAAGCCGTGTATGTGGGGGCCGGAACAGATACCAGACCGATTAGACACCTCAAGGACATGTCCCATCTCTACTGTATCGATGGACAACCATTTAGTGAATTTGGGGCTATGACACATCAGTGTGATCCCACCTACTGTAGGCCGGGGTGCACTGGATATTCAAGACAGAGTTTCTTACCCAAGCTGGATGATGCAATGCGATCTGTGTCACAGCAACTTGTCAGCTCGCCAATCAAGGAGATAAGGGAATATAGACCGAGCAACGGTTCCGATGGGCCTGCTGTAACATATTTTACTAACATTGCGATTCCAGAGCATGTTGATAAAGTCCAAGACGAGATCGCGAACTTTGACATGCTTATTGTAGCTGGCCATGACCCACATAGTAGAATCATGGACTGTACTACTAAGAGAGTTGTGTTTATAGGGTTTGAAGGAACCGCATACAGTGAGGGAGAGGCCGAAGGACATGTGATCACAAGACTTAGAGGGGAGCCACGATTTCGGAAACGTTTTAGCTCGTTTATATTTGTCACAAATGGTTATCTACACCATTTCGGGAGTTGGGATGGATTTCTTACGATGGCAAATAGAGAGTCACGTGTCATTCTTGTCACTGGTGGGGCTGGTTTGGTTGGTCGGACCCTCAGGGCTGAAGTAAACCGAAAAACTCGAGCGAACGATCCCCATGGTTACGGAGAGTTCAACTGTCGCGTAACCGACCGGTGGATCTTCGTCACCCGTAAGGCTGCCGATCTCCGTGACCTAGAGGACACCTGGGCCCTATTCGAAGAGCACAGACCCACACACGTGATACATTTGGCAGCATTCGTGGGCGGTCTATTCAAAAATATGAGGTATGGCGTCGAATTTTTCACACAAAATATGATGATGACTCTCAATATACTCTCCTGTTGTCGTGAGTTCGGCGTAAAGAAATGTATATCATGTCTATCCACATGCATTTTCCCCGACAAGATCCAGTATCCCATCGACGAGGGTATGATCCATAATGGACCGCCCCATATCTCAAACGAAGGTTACGCATATGCCAAGCGGATGACTGATGTCCTTAGCAAGTGTTACAATAAGGAATATGACTGTTTGTTCACCTCAATTATTCCAACGAATATCTATGGACCTTTTGATAATTTCAGTCTTCAGGACGGACACGTCATACCTAGTCTAATCCATAAAGCCTTCGTTGCGAAAACAAGAGACGAACCCCTTGTGGTTCGTGGCTCGGGAAAACCCCTTCGTCAATTCATATATTCCCAGGACCTTGCACGGCTACTCATATGGACTCTTAATAACTATCGAGAGTCCGAACCGATTATTCTGGCCCCAGACCCGGATGATGAGCACAGTATAGCTGACATTGGAAATTTGATATCAAAGGCGTCTGGTATAGACGCCCCCATGGCACTCGATACCTCTAGCGCTGACGGCCAGATCAGAAAAACTGCAAGCAATGCAAAGTTACGCACATACCTTCCCGGTTTCCAATTCACGCCTATAGATAAGGGAATTTCCGAGACAGTTGCGTGGTTCAAGGAAAATTACAAAGAGGCTCGGATCTAGAAAATTGAAACAAACCAGGCCGCCGAGGTTTAAGTAAACAATCCGATAATGATAGGGACACACATTCGCAAAAGTGGCCAATTCTTCACCAGCCTGGCCGCCTTCTTTGAGCAAGAAGATGGGAACAAGAAGAAACCTGTTCAGATCTTCAGCGGAGCAGCAAAATGGTGGCGGCGCCCGATGCCGACTCTTCAAGACATGGAGGCAACTAAGACATACATCACGGAGAACGAGCTCCAGGTCTTCGTGCACTCCATCTACCTGATCAACCTCGCCGCCCCACGGTCAACATTCATGACAAAACCCTTCAAGTGTCTTAAGTGGGAGCTGGAGTTTGGAGCGCAGATGGGATTCAAGGGAGTCGTTGTCCATTGCGGGAAATATGTTAAACTAACACCAGAAGACGGGCTCAGCAATATGCTCACTAATATGAGAGCCATGCTCCCGTATATCACGCCTTCGTGTCCATTGCTTCTTGAGACTTGCGCAGGACAGGGTACAGAGTTATGCAAGACCTATGAGGGTTTCAAGGCGTTCTACGCAAACTTCACGGATGAAGAGAGACAGAAGATCCGGATCTGTATAGATACGTGTCATGTGTTCGCAGCGGGTCATGAGCCATTGAAGTTCATCACAGACTGGGACAACGACTTTCCAGGATCCCTCGTGCTCGTCCATTTCAATGACTCAAAAGAGGGATGCGGTTGCTGTAAGGATAGACACGCTGCCCCTGGTACCGGCGAGATAGGTCTCAAGAAAATGACGGATATCGCCAGATGGTGCATCGCCCATGCTATCCCCATGGTGGTGGAATAACTCTATAATTTCTAGTTAGATGTAATGCTATTATGTTGTCCAAATGCAACTTAGCAGGAGATTAGCACACGAATCAAGAAGCTGGCCTTATTACTACCACACCCTCGAGGATGAACGAGGTGGAGAACCCACATCGAATGGATCATCGATCATTTATGTGCGGATGCCCACTGAGGATCTGCGACACAACACATTTCTTTCCATCATCTTAAAAACGCCACCCTCCTATCCATTCGTACCACCCGAGGCTACCTTTTTAAGCGGTGACCCAGTACACTCAATGTTCAGACCATCCGGCGTACGTGCTGGCATGATACTAGCAAGACTCCACAAGGACGTTGGCGAATGTCTTTGTTGTGCGACTCTTCTATGTAAGGCAAACTGGAATTGCCATCAGACGGTTCAGAAAGTTGTCGATCAGTTGAAACTGTTCCTTAGTTTCCAGACAAGGGTATCCGATATTATGATGGCAGAGAAGGTAGTTGAGCAACACTTTGGTCACTACATTCCTATTGTGGAGTTTCTTTAGATACTAGCCAGCAACATCCGGGCCGGAACCCGAACACGTTTTCGGTAACAGTCGGTGTCTTTTTTTAGGTACTCGATAACCTCAAATACATCGAACACTTCATCCAGACCTACTCCATCTGGTAGCCTATGGGATCTTGGGACAAAATGGACATGCAGTCGCCACCAGGCGGGTGGGAAATGAATAAGAACCCTGGTCTCCTGTCTGTTCAGTTCAAGACGCTTGAATACTTTCTTTATTAGGGATTCCAGCATAGTGACATCGCTTGCTTCTAAGTCAAGCAGGGACTTAAGCTCGGTGCGGCGACACCATGCGGTGAAATGGTAATCTGTGGAGTTGTTGTGCCGAGGATCTACCACTGTTACCCAATCTGTTTCCCTGATCAGCGTCCGGGGATCCCGCGCTGCTTCAACATAGTCCTCCATAACGAGCTCTACATCATTTGGGATGGTTTTCATATCTATATTACATTTTAATGGTGTTATCTTAATACTGTACTATCAAGGACCTGAGTAATAATTAGCTTCATTTGAAAATGACTTAGAAAACAGTGTCCATACCTAGAGTATATGCAGATTTTCGTGAAAACCCTGACGGGAAAAACCATCACCTTGGACGTTGAACCGTCCGATACCATAGAGAACATCAAGGCAAAGATCCAAGACAAGGAGGGGATCCCTCCAGATCAACAGCGTTTGATTTTCGCAGGTAAACAGTTGGAAGATGGACGTACCTTAACCGATTACAATATCCAAAAGGAAGCAACTCTTCATTTGGTGTTGCGACTTCGAGGTGGTTGTTAATTCATAAAATACTAGTTTCATAATCCCTAGTATTTTATCATCTATCGTGTTTATCTTCTAGTACTGCTTCTGTTTCTCCTACGACGTTTCCTTCTTTCTCTACGAGTGAGTTTGGTCCTACGCTTTCCACCACCCATTAACGAACACCCAGATGATGGTGAACATCGTTCTGCTCGATGGGTCAGATGCTCGCGGACAGCGGTTCTCCCCGCCGGATATACAGATGCTGGCATATCGCCGACCGCACCATGCCTCGACCTGCCCCCTGCACGCCTTGTCGCATTTCCACCCCTTTTCCGCTTGCGGCGTTTACTCTTATACATCTTCCTTTTATGCGTCCCCCTTGCGCCCGGCATAGAGATTGGTGCTGGTTCTACCACAACTGGGGGCAAATCTCTCCAGAACCCTTTACACTTTTTCAAACGAGTACCAACTTTCTTCCGAAACGCATCATATCTTTTCTTCCACTCTGCTCCTGCCGTCCGTCCCTTTTTCTTTCCGGCTAGATCAACGAGCATTTCGTCATCAGCTTCCTTACTTTTTGTTAGATAAAAACCAACTTTCTCATATACGTTCTGGGCACGGTCACCTCCTGCGTTATTTAGTAATACACGTGTATTATTCGCTTTGATGGCGAATAATGTGAACAACAGGACCAGAAACTCGCCTATGCCACACCCGGATAATCCTATGGTAGAGCTCCCTTTATCCCAGTCGCCTACTTGCACTCCATCGAGGTATGCCTCATCCATCTTAGACCCTTGCTTCCCTGAGACACCTATGTAGCCATTTACGAACACATTATTAGATCCACCCCACCCTCCTTCTTTCTCAATGTCAATCATCAACGCAGTAGACCCAGATGGGTTACCATCAGTATCCTCGGCGTCTTCAACTTCAAATGTAACTTTCAGGTCAGAGGCGAGGGACTTCTCGAGCTTCTTGTGTAGCTTTTTGGAAAAACGCAAGAGTGCTGCCGTCATGCGCGTGGATCGGATGCGGGTGCTGAGAGCACCACCCTTATACGCCCCCTGGGATAGCAACCCTTTTAAGATGTTCCGAAACTGAGGACCGCGAACTATCGCGATTTTGTTTTTGTTAATAGCTGTCTCTGGGTCCCCACCGATAGAGTCCCACGAGACAAGCAGTTGGTGCGTATAGACAGGGCTATCCCTAGCTTTTGGATCATCAAGAAGACTAAGCATGTCCGGCTGAAAGAATAGCATTTGAAGACCGTTGGCCGGCAATGAAGTCTCGGTCTTCCATGGCAATTTGACCCATTTATCATAGTCATCGTTTGTTGACGAAATGAAGAAAATAAAGCCTAGCATCTCCACAGTACCGGAGGTAGTAGCGGTATGTTCGCCCCTTGTCTTCGCCGCGGTGATGATTTCGGCGTTTTCCCCATCCGTATACTGAGCTATAGCTCCCTGTTGGAAATTATCAAGAATGCGTTCATTGGTGTCACGATCAATTGTAAATCCGTTCTCAACCCTGAAGTTCTCCACATAATTGGTGTTAGCCCATTCCACGTGTCCTTCGGTAAAGTCCGTTATATTTTCTATCTTCACCCTATCTCTCCCGCTTACAGCAGTTGTCTTCTTTATGACTAACTGTATAATCATTCCATCGCCGCCTACTTGCTGTCCCCCGACAGAAAAAACTTCCATATTCTTCGAGACTGCGAAGTCTCCCATTCTCCCCTTCTCTACTCCGATCGCGAATTTTATAATATATGGCCATGAATCCCCCATTAATAGTACATTAGATAGAAAATATTAGTAGACTTTGGGGGAGCTATTCCTCGGCCACTGCTTGTACCGGTTCAACAAGACTAAATAGACGGTTCATGTTGCGAACTTCGATCTTGTCCCCAGCCTTCGTAAAGAGTTTCCTGATAAGCGCCTGATTTCGCACGCGGATGCTATAATCCTGCCTGGCATTGGATCGACCAATACGACCAAATGCCTGGATGGTCTTCTCTTGGGTAAGGTCTGCTAGATCTTTCCCGATGTAGCCATGACAGAACTGGTAATTAGTCCCATAGATATAATCAGTCGAGGCAATAATCAGATAGAGTTTCTGCTCCTCTGCGAGCCCTTTCATGATACTCACATAGTCAGCACACTTATGTTCAGCAAATACCCCAATCCCCATCAGAAGAAGGACTTTCCACAATGGTACGACATCGAGAAGCATGATCTTCTCTACTATTGATTCATCAATATCAGAGACAAAGGCTCGAGTAGACTCTTGATGATCCCAACGTCTTAGGTGATCAAAGCTGTTCGGGATATAGCTGGTAGGCAGTCTTACTGGGCGTAAGTGGGTTCTGAGGAAGTCGATCTTTTTCTGCAGTGCTTGTTGCTTGCCCGCATTGGCCTTATCCGTATCCCTATTGTCCTTACTGGAACTTCCATTCGCTCCTGCTTCCGCCTGTCCATCTGTGATCTTTTGAATATCCCGCTCAATATCTGCCACCTGTATGCGTATCTCCTCATTAAACCCAATACTGTCCATCAGAGTGGCAATCGTATCAATAGGTATGTTTGCCTTGTGCATACAGAACTGCCCGATCCTTTCCACATTTCCAGCAAGATATATCGTTGGTCCATCGGTTAACGTATGGGCATCCGCGGTTGTTATTAGGATACTTGACTCATAAAGCTTGGTTCTCTGTGCCTTGAAGTGGACATAAACAGCATCGTATTCGTCCTTCAGGGCACCGAGGAGCGTAATGTAATACTGTTTTAGACTGAGAGCATCGATATCTTTGACAGTCTCGAAGAATCGATGTACTTTATAACGATCAGCCAGCCCTGTATGCGAGTTCGTGTAGACTATGAACTTTGTGACTTCACCGAGATCGAAATGTCGAAGCAATGTCTGATAGCGCTTTATATGACGCAACGCATCCTTCATCTCTCGTCGCGTTTCAAATAGATAATGAGGCAGCACAATATAGCCATTGGCATCAAGTAGGGGGATCGTCTTCGCACAGTCGTGGCTGATGATCTCATATACATTCGTAGAGTTGAACTTCACCATAAAGCTCTGTATACATCCCCCAATTTCTTCTTGCGAGGGCAGTGTTGCCGATGACAGAACGATATTAGGGATTTCGTTCTCTCTCCAGTTCCTGGAAAGGAGAGCGTGGTATTCATGCTCCTCACGGTCTAGAGTTATAGTTGGCTCATCCCAATAGAGAATAATGTCCTCTTTAGCATTGAATGCTAACATGTAGCGCATAGCTGGTAAATATGACTGCAAATCTGTAATCATCACTTCAACATTGTCTCCGACGCTGTTATCAACACGAAAGATTCCGCCTGTCCTCCAGTTCCGCTGACATTCTTTGGCGGCATAATAATGAAGACGGATACCACCCGGGTCAGAACAACCGAAAGCCACAGCAATCTTTAGCTTCATAGAGATACAAGCCTTAGCAAGTTGGAGACCGACATGCTTGGCAACACAAACGAAGATTACTCGATACGCCTTGGCCAAACCTATAGGTGATATGGTCTTCCCTGTCCCAGTTGGTGCCTGATACAGTATCAGCTTTGCTAGTCCTCCAAGTTGCCGCTCAAGTTCTGCTACCTTTTCCGGAAGTCCTTCAGGACTGGTACCACCGGCAAGTCGAGTAGCAATAGCTTCCTTGTGTCCGTCAATTTCCGTACGTAACCTAGTCGCCTCAACTCTGTCACGCTTACAATGAGTGAAGAGCTGTTTTTGATGGCTATAGAGATTAACATCGCGATAACGGGAAAGGATGGGGTTCTTCTCGATGAAATCGGGGGACATCTTTATGAAAGCCAGTTTGTCCATCTTCGGTTCGTAATGGTCAAGGATCATATGGACCTGTTCGGAGAATATAGGATTGATCCCCGTAACATTGAATCGCATTAACTGTGTCATGGTGTAGAAGTGATAGTCAGCAGGACGTCCTTTCTTGTACCCTTTCAGGAACTGGATCAATGTATCGAGGACAACAAACTCGAATATACGTTCCTTAAGACCATGTAACTTCTTATCGGCATTCTTCACTCGAATAGCATCTGCCGTCTTCAACGTGCTGGATTTCCCCTTCCCCTTTTTCTTGTTCTTCCCTTTCTTGGAAAGGTCTAGAAACGTGAGTTTGTACTTCTGCACAAGAACGTGTACCCCTTTCTTGAGGTACTTGTCATAAAGGAATTGATGAGCCACGGGTGTCTCCTTGATCTTAATGAAACCGATCAAACTGTCAGCCTCGTTGAAGCCGATGTTAACGTTATCGTATCCGTCACTCACCATGTTAAGGATGCGCTCTTCATCTGGATGTACTGGGACTTCCAGTGCGTCCCATTCAACAGCTGTTAGCTTCTTTTGTCCTAGATCCATTGCTTGAGTATAATAGTACTTTTCAATAGAGAGGTAGTTCTCAATCAATTTTTAACAAATAATATAAGCCTAGAGTACAGATGAGAAACTATCAAAGGAAAAAGACTCGTCGTCATCGGCGTAAAAAGCGTCGTCACGTCAATACGAGACGAAGGAGATACGGAAAGAAGACACTACGAAGGAAGAGGCGCAGAAGAAGCCGACGTCAATCAGGGGGTGGCTATTTTGCCCCCCAAAATACCCACTCCCCTAATCTACGAGGATACAGGTGGAGTGTCACCTCCTAAGTTACAAACGGATGAAATTGAAATAAACAAATCCTTGTCGTGTATAACATAGTAATGATATACATAATCAGCATCGAAGGCAATATTGGATCCGGGAAATCAACCCTCACAAGACTGCTTTCCAAATGCTTGAAGTCTATAGATGGAATTGGTAAGATAGTTTACTTACAAGAGCCTGTGGGAGAATGGGAGGAAATTCGAGATAAAGAAGGTCGAACCATGTTGGAGAAGTTCTATTCAGACCAGCACAGGTATGCGTTCAGTTTCCAGATGATGGCCTATATATCTAGGGTAGCATCCCTCCGTCGGGAGATCTCACGTCCTTTTGCGGGGATCATTATTACAGAGCGTTCCGTTGAGACGGATAGAGAAGTGTTTGCTAGAATGATGTACGATGAAGGTAAGATAGAGGATACAGACTACCAAATTTACCTTAGGTGGTTCGATGAATTTAGGCGTGGTCTCACGGTCCATGGGACCATCCACCTGGACACCCCTCCTGAAACCTGCCAAAAAAGAGCGGCTGCTCGGTCCCGCGATGGCGAAACTATACCATTGAGCTACTTTCAAAAATGTGAGGACTATCATCGAAATTGGTTAAGGACCAAACAGCCTATTCTCACATGTGATGGTGCGCAAGACTTCAAGGATACAATTCCCACGGACTTATTGGCTAAAATTGTCCAATTCATAGAAGAAGTGACAGATGCCGATAAAGAGCGCAAGATTAGGGCGGAAAACATGATGACATCTGAAGTTTACTGCTAACCGTTCTCAAGTAGTAGGGGATCTGTGAGAAGATGTGAGCGCGGTCTGAACTTCAGTATATCTAGCTCCGCTCCCGTCGTTGCAAATGCCTCCTTCCCGTAAATATCTTGTAGACATAACCACTCGAACATCCCACCTGGATAAACATAGACCCTTGGAAACCCCAACCCCTCAAGCTGTTGGTATTTTTTAAGGATGCTATTGTCATTCGTGTTTTTCCCATAGATAACAACAACAGGCTTTGTACCACGCATATAGCTATTGATGATATCCTCCTCTTTATCGGACGGGATCGTACTAGGTATAAGACAGTCCTGTTCCATCGGTAAGAGGGTATTTATGATAAGGTATCTCCTATTTCTCTGTTTGATAATATGCTGCATATCTTCGAAGCATATCTTCTTAACTGACGCTTGGTTCCCCATTGAAAAATTAGAGTATATTAAATACGCGCGTTCTCTTTAAAACACATCTCAACTTCTCCCTATAACTTCGCTTGCCCATGCCTCATAACCATGTTTCGCAATGAATTGAACACCACGCATGGAGCAAGCAAATGAACACCCACTATGTCCATCATTATTTACGGCATCGTCGCTATCAATCTTCCTGAGATTAGGATGCCTCCACCAAGAATAGCCTTGATCCGCTGGAGGATCTTCATCTCGCATCCATTCCCAAAGGTTGTGCTTCGTGACCGCATTACACATATTGTAGATAGGTTTTGATAGCATAGAGCTTGGCCAGACTGAGAAGGCAGGGTATCCCTGGCGCCACGGCCCGTTACCATCACCCCCGTCGTCGCCGGCACCACCAACAATCTCCTCCTTTCCTACCTCGTCGACCAATTCCTCCCATGCCGTTTGTATTTCATGGGAGGAGATTTGTGGAAAGATTTGTGGCCATCTCGGGTTTATTTTGTCGCTTCCTTCCTCCTCGGGATTTTCGCATTGGACATATACGACCTTCTCCTTCAAAGGGTCGCTAGTTTGTGTATTTAATGATGGTTGAAGAGTTGAGTTCATATTCTTGTGTATTGTTGTTTGTGTGACAGCTCTGGTAAGCCAACTGTTCAATTTTCTATGATCCGCAGTGATAATCAGTCAAATCGCACCACAATCTGGACATCCTCCTTTTTTATGCTTTTGGTGGCGGAGACGGACAACTCCTGTCTTTTCTTCCTCGTCTTCGACTTGGTAGAAGCCCTATTCTTGGCCGTACTATTTCTCCTATTCATGTCCCTCTCGATGGGATCGAAATTATCCCTCACATAATCCAGGATCTTGTTCTCAAGGGCCCACCTAAAGAAGTTTAACTGTCCGATTGTTGTCTGGATACAAGTATCGTCTTTGTACGGGATGGTTACTCGGTCCCAGCGACAGAATGGATCAAATCGCTTCTTTGAATATGCACGCAACTTGAGTTTATAGTCAACATAGACCTTAAACCTCTCCTTCCTAGTCTTACGTTGAATAGTATAAACTACGTAGTGTTTCTTCGAATAGTTTGTTGCGAACCAGTCAATTAGACGAAGTGATATCTTTGCCTCACCGTTGATTATGGAGAGAATCTTATCCAGATTACCATCCTTCTGGTAAAAATCAAGCAAGTTTTTCATAAGCAGATCGTTCTGAGTTGCGTATCCTGTGCTCATTATTAGCTAGTACCCAGAGACCATGTTTAAATGCTTAATTCTCATTATCTTTATTGAGGCTATTCTGATTGCTGTCCATGGGGCGCAGGAATCTATCCTGAGCGGCGATATCATTGATGTAATCATTATCACAGAGGAATGGATTCACACTTGATTGTATGAGCATACGTCGGTTAGATATTCGGTCATTACATAGTGAGCGCTTCGTGCTCTCATTAATCTGTTTCGTACAAAGGGGGCGTTCGGGTTCTCTATTCGTTTCTTTATCTTGTCCGGTCTCGATGGTGTTGTCCGTTGTCTGTTGGACCTTCCTTTTAGTTGATCTCTCCATTGGGGATCCCTTAGCCCATGTCCAGTATCTAAGACGACAGGGTATCATTATAGAGCCAGCAGATTTATATTTTCTTTATCAATCTCATTTGTTTGGTGAAGCGAAACTTGTCATCATCAATGCGTCGTTTCCCAAGATTACATCGCAAGCAACTAAGGACTGTATTTTCGTTACTATGACCGACGTCGTTGTTCTTCCTATCTAAAGTCCATTGTTCTGAATCTCGAACATCCAGATACAATAGTTTCATAACTGACTGGCAATAACTACATTTCATTTTGCTCAATACCATCTTCTCAAGGAGCTCATCGTACTCCACGATAATAGAATCTCGTGATTTCTTCTTGTCCTGAGACTTATATCCACATAGTTTAGCCAATAACTCTTTCTTCACCTCTGTCTGTCCTTCGAATTCATGACCCATATACAGACGATTCACAACCTCAATATGGTTCTGCGTATCGAGCAGATAGGGTATTGCTGCCCAGCCTTGAGCAGCCACCCTCCTCCCCTTGTTTCCGCTCAGTCTTTCCACATTATGCTTACCAAGAATATGTACGGTCTTTCGCATTTATATGCAAATCGTTTTTAAAAGCTAGAAGAATGAACATATTAGACTCCGAATAGAGTATAAACTCAGGCGAACATATTATCATTAATATGGCTGACGAATGTCTGGAGTTGAAGAACATTAAATATCAAACAATGCTTTTAAATAGTCACAGCGAGATTGATTCTACAAAGCGAACCACAGAAAATATTGATGATTTCCTACTAAAAGAGAAAGCATTAAGCAAAGACAAACCGTGGAACAAGCTTGGTAAGGCTTCGAAACTCCGAAAGATCAGTGCGTTCGTCACACAGTATACAGGTGAACAAGGATTAGCCAGCAAACAAGCTGTGATTCTCCACAGATATCTCAATGCTTGTCTAGAGAAGAAAAAGCTTCAAAGAGTGAAAGATGTCGTGTATGACAGCTCCAGTGGAAAGATTGATTCAATACCTGGACTGGCTATGAATAAAGCTGCTAATAAATTCACCCTCCGAAGACAAGATAAAAAACGTTCCACGCTTAAAGGATTGGCCCCAAAACGTCGAAAACAGAGTGGAAAGAGCAGAAGAAGGCGAAGTAAAATTGATATACACTTAAACCCTAAAGATGAAGAGTAATAAACGCTCTATGGCATGTCAAGAATCATGTGATCTGCCTCCCCTCGAAGAGATATCATCATCTCTTGTCCCACCGCCAAGATATGAGGATAAAGACATCGAAGAATTACTTGAGAGTATCAGCCTTATCATTGCGGACTTCGTCACTAATCGGCCTCTGGAGTACATGTATGAAGATTTTCGACGGAGGGTGACAGATTATACACGGGAAGTTGTCGAGGTTCTATATAATGCGGTATTCGAAATATTCAGCAATATAGATATCCAATACCATCTCGAACAGGCCGATTATATATACTTCAACCTGAATGGTCTTCCACGCTCTCAGCCTACAAATATACGGATCCAAGCATATGACCAACAAGTCACAGCGGATATACTCCAAAAATTGCGAGACACCCCACAACCCCAACAGCGGACGCCTGAATGGTATACCTTCCGTCATGAAAGGTTAACTGCCAGTTCTATCTGGAAGGCCCTTGAGAATGGAAAGACGTTGAACCAGCTCATATATGCGAAATGTAAGCCAATTGACGTTACAAAATACAGCAGGGTAAACATAACTTCCCCGATGCACCATGGACATAAATATGAACCAGTGTCGATTCAGCTTTATGAAAGGGACTATGATACAGTTATCGAAGAGTTTGGATGTCTTCCTTCCCCGGACCATCCATGTATCGGGGCGTCTCCTGATGGAATAAATGTAAAGAAAGGGAACCCTCGCTATGGGAGACTTCTTGAGGTCAAAAATCCAGTGGGGCGTGTGCCAAATGGATGCCCAAAGAAAGACTACTGGGTCCAGATGCAGATCCAGATGGTCGTAGCGGGACTTCATACCTGTGACTTCTTAGAGACCGTTATTGTTGAGTACTCAGATGAAGCGGCATTTATGGCGGATGGTAGTTATACAAAGACCGCAGATGGACGTCAGAAAGGAATTATAATTTGCTTCCATGATGGGTCGAGACCAGTATATGAGTACCCACCCCTGGGGCTCCTTGAGGACAAATTCAATGATTGGATGGACCAAATTGTGACAAAAAATTCAGCAATGACATGGACGAGAAACAGCTTCTGGCACCTCGCCAAAACAACCTGCTCAGTTGTTAGGTACAACGATGCCTGGTTCCGGGCGGCATTACCCAAATTCAAAGAAGTTTGGGCAATAATAGAGAAAGAGCGGGTGAATGGATACGCACATCGAGAACCCACTCGTCGTTCCAAGAAGAATAAGAACCCTGATCCTGTGACTAATATTGTTATGAAGGTGAGAACAGAATCATTTGACCTGACACATCCTACACCGAACAGTAATAATTAACTCGCAAGCAGCTCTGTTTAGGAGCGGGTACTCCCCTCTTAAGAGGGATTGTCTTATCATCGTATAACCCACCACAGAAATCGGCAGGCGCAGCTGTCCCATTACAAGGGATCTTCCAAAATTCCTTATTATTGGTTGTTTGAGTGTAAGAACCAACCTGATTCACCGGGTAAAGTGTGGATTCTTCCTCATATGTGAAATCAGATAGGCCGGCATTTTTCTTTATAGGGTAGTCCCCATCAAGAATCAAACCATCCTCCGTTTCTGGATAAAGACCTGTCCCTAGGGGCATAAAGGTCTCCTTATAGCCCCTGAGAATAGCAACTACTCCTAAAAGGGCCATACCGAATATCATACAGTTTAATATAGTTCCTCTCGACATTGTATACATAAGAGCAAGATTTTTATCCATAAGCCATAGCATCTCTATAGATCCCACTTGCTTGCCTTACAATCATAATACAGGCAGGGTGACACCACAAAGACACAATTCGTACACTCTAGGAGCCGTAGCCAGCAATCATAGTCCTCCTTTCCTACTTCGACATGTTTCATCCCTTCAATCTTGTCAAATATCTCCTTCTTCACTATAATGCTGGAGGTGATACAACAATTATGAATTCTGAGGAAGTCTATCTTCCATAGTTCCGGGAATGTGTCACCCACTAGAGCGACACCATGCTTAAGATATTTATCCTTCAAATAGGAGTAGTGATACTCATGTATGAACTTATCATACTTCCTTCCCGCCTCCCTTCGCCCATACCCAGCCAACGCTTCTGTGCACGACATTCCACATCCCGTGCGACCCATAGCTTGCATTTGCTTCTCCAGCTTCTCAGGCAACCATGTATCGTCATCATCTAAAAAAGCCATATACTCACCACTGGCGGCCTTCACGCCGATATTTCGAACATACCCAACTGAAGGGAATCCACAGACCTTCCGGCTACTGGGATCTAGATGGATCACGCAAATTTCTCCGAAGTCATGCTCGTAATAGACTTTGTCGGTCGATCCATCATTGATGACGATAATTTCCACATTGGGATATGTCTGGCTCTTCACACTGCGGATCGCATCCAATAGATAATCAAACCTATTTACCGTTGGGATAATAACACTAACCTTGGGGGAAGAAGAATAACATTCAGTAGATGACATTCTACAAGACTGGTGGCATTTTTAATGGGACTATCATCCGCGACTTTTAGTATTTGAACATGATTGTTTTTATCAACCACTTAAAATATCTGCTCTATAGTCTTAACACACGGATGAGCAATGAAGATTATGTTCTGAAACGTTGCGGGAAAAGAGAAATCACGTCATTCGACAAGATCTTAAAAAGGGTGAAACTCCTTGGTGGACCTACCCTCGAGGTAAACTATACTGCCCTCGTCCAGAAGGTAATCGACAGGCTTTACAATGGTATTCCCACATCACAAATTGATGAGTTGACAGCGCAGCAATGTGCATCTCTGATCACAACGCATCCTGACTATGGTGCGCTAGCCTCGAGGATTCTAGTATCAAATCACCACAAAAATACACCCGCAACCTTTAAAGAAGCCGTAGATACATTATATCATTTTACGGATATAAACGGTGCACATTCGCCCTTACTTGACAAGAGTTTATATATGCTCGTTGATAAGTTTGCTGATACTATCGAGTCGATGATAGACTACAATAGGGATTACCTACATGACTACTTTGGCTTCAAAACATTAGAAAGGGCCTATATGATTCGCGCCAAGGGGAAGATCATTGAGAGACCACAACACATGTGGATGCGTGTCGCACTGGCAATACATAGAGAAAATCTTGTAAAGGTGAAGGAAACATATGACCGAATGAGTCAAAAATTTTTTACACACGCAACACCAACTCTCTTTAATGCGGGTACGCCGAGACCCCAGCTATCATCATGCTACCTCCTTGCGATGGAGGATGACAGCATTGATGGTATCTATGGGACCTTAACGGATTGCGCAAAGATAAGCAAGTGGGCTGGTGGTATTGGACTACATATCCATAATATTAGGGCTTCTGGTAGCCATATAAGGGGAACCAATGGGAACAGCAATGGTATTGTTCCGATGCTGCGTGTATTCAATAATACAGCGCGATACGTCGATCAAGGTGGTGGTAAGAGAAATGGTAGTTTTGCCATCTATCTGGAACCCTGGCACGCCGATATACGCGATTTCCTGGAGATGAAGAAAAACCATGGTGATGAGGAAGCACGAGCAAGAGACTTGTTTTATGCCCTGTGGATTCCGGATTTATTCATGGACCGTGTCAAGTCCGGGTCCACCTGGACATTGATGTGTCCTGACCGCTGCCCGGGGCTAAGCGATGTATATGGTGACAAGTTCAAACAATTGTATGAAAGCTACGAAGAGAGAGATATGGGAATTGCGACGGTCAATGCGCGCGACATTTGGTTCAAGATTCTTGATAGTCAAATAGAAACTGGCACACCGTACATGCTATATAAAGATGCTTGTAACCAAAAATCCAATCAACAAAATCTTGGCACGATTAAAAGTAGCAATCTCTGTACAGAGATTATCGAATATAGTGCCCCCGATCAAACTGCAGTCTGTAATCTCGCCTCGATAGGCCTACCCCTATTTGTGAAGTTTTCATTGGGTGAAGGTGATGTCATAATCTATACAAAGAGCGATTGTAAGTATTGTCAACGGGCGAAAAAATTCATGGCGGAGAGGAAGATACACTATAGCGAAGTTGATTTGAACGATGATGTGGTACGGGCCGAGTTTTATAATAAGATAAATGAAGGTCGTCAAGAGGATCTGATCAAGACCGTTCCTCAAATATTCGTTGGAGTAAAGAGAATTGGTGGATTTGATAGCCTTCGGCAAGCGACCACCTCCTCCTTCGACTATGAGGACCTTCATGCCGTTACTAAGATCGTTACCGAGAATTTGAACAATATCATCGACATCAACTTCTATCCAACTCCCAAGACAAAGAAATCCAATATGCTCCACAGACCTATAGGAATAGGAGTTCAAGGACTCGCAGACACAATTGCAATGATGGACATGGTATTTATATCAGATGAGGCTCGAGTCTTGAATCGTAACATATTTGAGACTATATATCACGCAGCCGTAGAGAAAAGTTGTGAATTGGCTATAAGAGATGGACCTTATTCCTCGTTTGAGGGTTGTCCCGCCAGCCTTGGAAGATTACAATTTGACTTATGGGAAGTAGACCCTGGTAACAGATATGATTGGGGGAAACTCAAACAAAAGGTGGTCGATAAAGGGCTCCGCAACTCCCTCCTTCTTGCACCTATGCCAACGGCTTCAACCTCACAGATCCTGGGGAATAATGAGTGTTTTGAACCTTTCACTAGCAATATATATGTTCGTCGCACAATAGCTGGGGAATTCGTCCTTGTGAACAAGCATTTATTAAAAGAGCTTGTAAATCTGGGCCTCTGGACAGAAGATGTCAAGAATTCAATTATTGCCAATGGTGGTTCCGTCCAGCAACTGTCGGATCTTCCGGAGAGCATACGAAAGAAGTACCAAATTGTCTGGGAAATGTCGATGAAGGATATTTTAAATCTAGCAGCAGATAGAGGGGCTTTCATTTGTCAGAGCCAAAGCACGAATCTCTGGATGAAGGACCCAGACTATAACAAGCTAACAGCGATGCATTTCCATGCGTATAAAATCGGCCTTAAGACAGGTATTTATTATCTACGGACCAAAGCAAAAGCTGCTCCCCAGCAGTTTACCATCGCTCCCACGACCGGTGTGAAAGTTGAGGAGGAGGGTGCTTGTGACATGTGTTCCGGATAATCGTGTGAACTCCAATATATTTTTCACTCTTCATGCAAAAACAACATGGAGACTGAGACCTTTTTGATTTGTGTTGCCATCACCATCTCTACCGTCGTAACTATCTTCTTATTCTTTAGGTTTCAAATGAAGAAGATGGAGGAAAGGCTTAGTATCAAATTCGGACAGCAGCGTCGCCGACACATAAAAGAAAATATGGCGAAGACTCATGGCCGAAGCATGGAAACAGAGAAAAAAATGCCTTGATACTGGAATTCGGATGTCTGCAGAGCATTTCAAATGGATTTGCTTCGGAATTCCGGAGCTCGCTGGGCTGATGGTAGCGGTCGGGCACTATTCTTGCGTAGCATGCTGCGCAGTCTCAAGTCTGCTCCTCCCAGTGGGCAGTACCGCATGGATCATCGGAGTTACCTGGGCGTTAGGGAGCATAATAGGCAATGTTATCTTCCAGGGCTGTTGTGTTCTTAAAGTTGAGAGACATTTGATAGGAAGGGAGTGGGTTGGATTCTACGATTTGTTAAATGACATAGGTCTCAATGCCGACATACCCACCATCATGAAAGTCCATGCCGCGGTTACCACTATTTCACTATCCTATATCGCATATAGGGTGTATCGTTTCTATAACAGATCGACCTAGAGAGGACCCCCATTATACTTCCAATGCTCTTCATATCACCACCATTCGGAAACTACCTCTCAATTCCGCATAGCACCTCTATCCGAGGAAGTTTCACTCTCCAACCTCGACCGGGGCTGCTCTCACAGATCATGAAGACGCTTCGATATTCGACGAAGTATAGTGGTTGGGTCAATAAGATCGGTCTACGCAACCCTGGACTCGACGTCGCCCTTGAAGGATACTCAAACAAGGATATCATTAGTATAGCCATTCTCTCCAGAGACGAAATAAAATCCATTGTTAGGAAGATTCCAATCGATCAGAACATAGAACTAAACGTTAGTTGTCCCAACACAGAAAAGGCCACCATATGTGAGGGACTCGGAGCATTTATCAACCCGGAGCGTGATTGGTGTATCATCAAGCTAGCACCGACCGCAACTTTAGGCGATGTTGATGGATTCTACGGGCAGGGCTTTAGACAATTCCATTGTAGCAATACATTGCCCAAACCAGAAGGAGCAGTTAGCGGACCTCTGTTGCGTCCGAAGGTTTTCTCTCTGCTAAGGATGGTAAGGGAGGCATACCCAGAGGTAGATCTCATCGGCGGAGGAGGAGTGCGGTCCATTGAGGACGCGAAAGAATATCTGAATGCAGGCGCTGACCATATATCAGTCTCAACACTGTGTTTCAACCCGGTGCGCTTCGCCTGGTTCTACTGGAATTGGAAAAATAAAGGAGTATAGACATCAAATCTTTATATCACACATAGTCTAGCAATGTGTGGTATTGTAGCCTGTTTACTTAAGAACAAGGAAGCCCAATGTGTGCTCCATTACTATTGGATAGTCTCATAATGCTCCAACATCGTGGACAAGATGCCTTTCTACAGCAGCTAGCCAGAAAACGGAGTGCATCCCGCGCTATATGTTCGAATTGATGAATGGTTTGAACATGGCGGCGAAGGTGGTATTCGTCTTGGTAGCATCCTCCCCATAGAGAAGACTATAGAAGCAGCGAAAGCAGACCAGTATGTCAACTAGGGAATTATGTAAACCAGAAGGAGTAGTACCAAAGAGGTGTTCGTGTAGTTCAGAGAGTCGTGGATATTTAGAGACGACCTTTCCTGTTCTCGTTACCATTGTAAGCCCGCAGCGCTTTTCGCCATAAAGCATAGTACAGAACTCGACCTTGCGCTGGCGACCAATGCCCTCAGAAAACCCATGCCGGAGAAACTCAACTTCCACCATACTCTTATCAAATTTGAGATTATGGGCCACGATATACTTTACCTTACGCATGTCTTCCCGTAAGGCGACAAGAATGGGGCGGATATCTTCGCCATTTTCCAGCATCATTTCTGTAGTTATCCCATGAATATCCGAACTATCAGGAGGCACGTCAATGCCAGTCGGGAGTTTAATAATATGATCGCGAACAGTCACTATTTTATTCTCGCCAGGATTGAATACCATCCAGCTCAACTGGACAATATAGGGCCATTTGTGTGTGTGACGAATGGGAGTGTTCCATCCCTGAGGAAGCCCAGTTGTCTCGACGTCAAATACAATAGCACTCATTAGATAATTAGGATTGTAAAATAAAAAGTGAGCAAATTCAATTTTTTATGACCTATGTCCCTTCTTTCCAACACAGGTGGAACAGGGTATAGTCATCTTACTACATTCCCAGTGTCCAATAAAGTCGATCGGTCTTCCTCGGCGCAGCTGGTCCAGACATGGAATAGATAGTTCTCTCAAATAGAGAACTTGACATAGCCTTCTCCCTATGTAGAGCGACGCTCCGAAATTAAGTACGAGAGTGACGAGATAGTAAAACCAACTCGTGTATATAAGTGGAAAGACCAGCTGAGTGAGGGATCGTGAGAACAGGAACACGAGCATACCGGCAACTTGGCCAGTTAACATTGTAGCTACAACACCAAAGAGCATTTCAAATACTTCGATGGGTATCCGTTGCAACTAGGTCAATTTACAGGCGAATGGTATGTAAATGTGCCCGTCCTAGCATCATTAGAGAATGTCGGAGTTGATATAATGATACTGCGCCGAGTCTCACCATCTGTGGTCTCATCATAGATGTGGCCACAGACCGTTAGGCGAGATCTACGGTTTGGTTTCCGACCCAAGAGCATAGCAAGAGGTTCACATTGGAGATCAAATCGTTTGCTAATCCTTTGGTTGATTGGTGGTAACCCGGAGGACAATCTTGACATGTCGTTGGGAAGTGCTAGAGCTGGAAGAGGTGGTGTGAGCTGGAAGCATTCGTCTAGTTTGTCCTTTTCGAGAATATAGTAGCCGACGAAAAGGGCATCGTGCGGATAATTTGGCCTGCGACGCCCTGCCATCGGAGACCCCTGATTAAGACATGTCTCCATATTCCTACGGATGATGAGACCTTTCATACCCACGACCGCAAATTCGCATGTTTGGGCTGGAAAAGCATGTGAGAACCATGATGAAGAGAGATAATGCCCAGTTACTTGTTCCGGTCCCTTGTCGGAAAGCAGGAAGGCAAGCCTACAAACTTTCCAGCGACCGTCCTCGGAAGATCGGTAGCAGAAGAGGTATTTGATTCCGTCGATGTCGGTTCTGTCCATTGTAAAGGGTGAGTGTACAGCGGGTACACAGCAGCGCTATTCATTCAATTTTCTCGCTCCCATAAGCCTTACATATCCCAAATGATCGTCGATGCCATTGGGTAATCCCATGGCTTTTGATACCTTCGACATGCTTCCAAGTTCCGTAACCCTTATTGCTTCGGAGACCATAGAAATCATCAAGATTCTCATATTTATCGCACAAATCTTCTATGTACTTATCCCGAGCAACCTTGGCGAGAATAGAGGCAGCAGCAATAGGAGTGAACTTGTCATCACCACCTTCGATGCAAACATGTGGAAGAATTCGCCCCTTATGCGAATAGACATCGAATTTGTCCCCATCCACAAGAAGATGCTCGGGTACTACTCGAAGACCATCGAGGGCTAGATGCATACACTTATGTGTTGCTCGGAATATGTTGATCCTGTCAATATCCTTTTCATCTACAAAGGCAATGTTATAATCAATGGCATAGTCACGGATATAGTCGTAAGCAATGAGACGCTTTCGAGGAGAAAGTTTTTTACTATCACGCATCATTGCGTGATTGAAATCGGGAGGAAGCATAGCGGCTCCGACATAGACACGGCCAAAGAGAGGCCCTCTTCCTGCTTCGTCGATGCCCGCTTCGAGTGTGTCTTCTAGATAGTACGGATCCAGGGTTGTCATTAATATATGGATAGAGGTATCCTTATATTAAAGTAAATGGTGTTTATGGTGAAGTAGCTTATGGCACGCAGCCAGACCCAGACTGGAGTACCACTGGTAATTTGCTGCACGGGAACCATGGAACGGCGGCCGTGGAACCCACTATATCACCATGGGTTGGAGTGCCGGTGGATGACTGGGTCTAGAGCACGATCCAAGGCACTTGTTACGCGGCTTACTCCAAGTCACCGTGGGTAGGCAGCAACAGCAAGGATCACAGTTGCGACGATTTCTCGCTTCGACCCTTCTTCCGATAGCTCTCTTTGCGGCGAAGTTGCGACTCCCGACGCCCCCACAGGTGAGGGCCCGTTTTCGCGATTCATTGCCAGTGGGGACGCGACAGCGACCTTTACCACACGAACTTAGCTGTAGTTTGAAAGGTTGTAACGGTCTTCCACAGCAAAGGCGTTTATCGCAGCCTGTACACTGGCTCTCCCTAAAATTATCGACGCGCTTTCTTCCATTGACGTTCGGTGGGAATTGTTGATAGTAGCCCTTCGTCTGACGTGGAAACAGGTTGAAACCATTAATAACTCGACCATGTGTTAGAGCTGGCATATGTATGGTATATACTGAGATAATTATGCTCATCTGGACCCGTCGCTCTCATCGGATCCTCCAGAAGGATCCTCGGATGTTTCGGTGGAGACCTCCATGGGGCTGCGCGAGATCTTGATGTTCTTATATCTAGGCAATACCTTCTGCTCCGAAAGCATCCCATGTAAGTACAAGAACTCTTGCTCCTCTTTCCTTCGTCTATCATGCGAACAGTCATCCTCATCTAATCCCCCGTAGTCTTCAAGATTGGAATTGGCGACCTCGATTCGCGTTTCAGGGGGCGTCCTTATCCCAGAACATTTGCATAAACTTCTCCAAGCCCTAAAGCTTCTTAGGAGAAGCAATTTGTCAGAAGTTTTCAATCGTCGTCTCCTCATTATGATATGCGGGGCCCCACAACCCGCAGCTATCGTTTGAAGACCTATTGCCGCATCAGGCTTATGAATGGACAAATTCTGGAATGTGGAATTGAATTTATCAACGATGCACTCCGGGATATCTGGAGACTGCTCTAGCATCTTATCGAACTCAAGACGCTTCAAAGTAATATAGTCAATACCAACATTTCTCGAAGCAGGTTCCATGCTAAGTTCGCAGCTTATATCCCTAAAAAATGCCAAGAATCGGAGAGATGCCACTCGATGTTTCTCGCTCTCCTCCTTAAACGTGAACATCTCTTGAAAGTTAGAGAACAACCCACTCATTAGTGCGGACATTCCGATCAGACCTCTGGCCCAGGGATGTGCTAGCCCTCCATCAGAGAGAAGGGTACTCGCCCCGGCCCCATATCCGAAAATTGCAGCAGGTATAGATATGTATAGGTTACGACGCTTAAAGTAGGATACGCTGCGCGTATGGAGCCACGCATAGCCAGAAGCTTTCTCTGCCCATGTAACAAGAAGTTGTTCTTGCTGCACTGTCCACATTTTTTTATCCCTTCTCCTCATGTAGATTATTTTCTAAAATAATCTATATAGATGAAGATCCGTTTGTCAACATTAATTCTCATTCTATTCGCCGTTGTTATTATTTCTAGCCTGGGTGTGAACATTAAGGAGGGTATGATGACACCTGGAGACGAGATCTCGCCTGAAGACCAAGACCTTTATATATTGAAATCGAGCATCGTTCCACCAGTCTGTCCAGCATGCCCTTCAAACGCATCTTGTCCCCGACAAAAACCATGTCCGGCATGCCCACCTTGTGCTCGATGCCCTGAGCCGGCCTTTACCTGTAAGAAGGTTCCAAATTACGAATCCCGGGGGACCTCGAGGGAATTACCGCTACCAATGCTAAACAGCTTCTCTAATTTCTAAAGACTGTCAGTTTACAATTAAATATTCATTGTAAACTGCTACTTTCTGCGTTTTATGCACTTCTTGTCCATCTGGAAAGACTTCCTACGCGAGTCCTTTGGAACAATCTTGACTACACATTGTGGGTTCGTACCATAGAGAGGTTCGGTACATCCATCTTCTTTCTTTCGCTTTCTTGTCTTACGCATCTTTTTCCTCTTCCTTACCTTAGCTGTCTTACTATTCTGTGTACATCTTGACCTGAAATGTTCATAGCGCTCACGAACTTGTGAATATGTAAGACCTGATGTTTTGCCAAGCATCTTGTTTACCTTTTCATGGAGTTTAAAGACCCAGAGCGAAAAAGTATGTCTGTTCTTAAGATCCGAGAGACGCAGAGGAAGTGACTTCAGATTCTTACAAAGGTTCTTTCTACAATAGCTACATGGTAATATGTAGCGTAATTGAAGTATAAAGTTGCGATAGGCTTGTTTATCTGCACAACTTGGTCGAACCGGATAATTAAAGGACATGAGATGTAAAAAGTGCCAGAGAGGTGGACCCCATACACTTGTGAGCATACCTTCTCCACTGTTATAGTCCTTGACCCTGTACACTTTCCGCGTGATATTACGTCTTCGTTTTACCATTACTATAGTAATAGAAAATAATCACTTCCTCCTCCTAACTCCCCTGCTAGGCCCCCCTCTAGGAGGCCTTTCCATGGTGGTATTCATGAATGATATGAGCTTATCATTAAACGATGGGGTCTTACTCCCCAAGTCCATATTATATTTTATCCTCCAGAGAGCTGTGTACATTTGATATTCGCTTGGAAATTTAGAAGGATCAAAGGTTGTAATGTCACCCTTATGATTGCGTATCCACATCGTTGTATATCACAAGAGAGAGAAGACTTTAGGTCTATTCGTTAGAAATTATAGGTGCAACATCTTCGCCTACTATATAGAAATGGAAGCAGTCAATGTAGGAAACAAGATCATATCCACGGTCTACAACAAAAAATTTTTCATGATAATCATTCTAGTAGCCGCCTTCATTGCCCTAGCACTATATGTGTATAATGTCTATGTGGCGCCACGGCTTCAACCGGCTTTCGTGCCAAACAAAGAGTTTGTTCCGACGGATGATAAGGCAATTTCGAGCGCAATGATTTATTTCTTCTTTGCTAGCTGGTGTCCCTATTCTAAGAAGGCGAAGCCGGTATGGGATGAGGTGCGGACGAAGCACGAGGGTCAGAAAATAAATGGTATAAGGGTAGAGTTCAAGGAAGTCGATGGAGATAAGCAGGAGGCAGATGTGACTGCTTTCGAGGAAAAATACAAGGTCAAGATAGACGGGTATCCGACAATATACCTAGTAAAAGGGGATCAAGTTGTGACATATAATGCGAAGGTGACTGCCGCTAATCTATCAGAATTTTTGACAACGGCGCTTTAATTATCATCGTGTCTCTTCTTATAAAGAAGGAATAGACGCGCATATTCTCTCCCGGAGCTAATGAGCTTCTGTCGCTCTTCTGGGCAAGACAGGACTTTATATCCAGTCTCAAGATCTAACCCCCCGCTAGGGACGATGATCATATTGGGAATAGTGACATTGTTAAGAGCATTCTTGGAATCTACAAGACTCTGGAAAAGGAACAGGCCATACTCTAGTATATGTGTATCTTCTCTAAGAATGGTGCGACTTTCTCCAGTCACTTGAATGCTTACAGCAAGAATTTCTTCTTCGGATACCTCTTGATCTAAGCATTGAGACAATGGAAAATGACAACCGACGCCACCATCGACATGATAGGACCCATTTATATACAAGGGTTGGAAAAGGAAGGGGATGGTGCATGACATGTGAACGGCATTGATCAATGATAAATCAGGGAATGTGGTGTGGGAGAGATCTGTAATGGTTATACCATTGAGTCTAGTTGTAAAGAGATGTAGGTCAATGTTGGTAGCTTCGAAAAAGGCGCCCAAGGTTATATCTGCGGATAGGTCAGCAGTTTCCAGAAGGGGGACCAATATGGACGATATAAACTTGATGGTAAGTAAGCCCTTACGGGCGAGCCCTTGTATGAAACTGTTCGGGCTAAGATCTACTGTCTTGTGCCATGGCCTTTTTATGATGAAATCAAATAGGTCGGTCTCTTCGCAACGCAATGCTAGTAGGGTACCGATTAGAGCGCCGACTGAGCTCCCATATATCCCTACGATATCGTCAATATCGAACATACGGCTCTGGAGATGGAATATTGCCCCAAGTGCGGCAAGCCCGTTGTATGCGCCCCCCGAGACGACTATATACTTTACAACCATTTATACTAGCTCTGTCGTCATTCCCTAATAAGTTTTTTCTAGCAAGATTGTAATGGAAGATTTCCGTGAAAAGTTAAATCTAGATGATCTCTACGACAGAAGAGAGGAGGTTCAGAAGTTAAAGACTGACGTTTTCAAGAGGGTTTTGCAGCGAGTCCATACTCGCATCAAACTGACATCTCGTCAAAAGCATGGACAACTATTCTGCTTCTTCCTGGTTCCTGAGTTCCTCGTCGGTCTACCTCGATATGACTCCGCATCCTGTATCGCCTACCTGATGGACAAGCTACTAGATAATGGATTCTTCGTGAAGTATACGCATCCCAATCTGGTTTTCATCTCATGGCAGCACTATATGCCTCGTACACAGCGTTTAGAATTCCGGAATCAATATGGCTTTGCTATCGATGGTTTTGGAAATAGGGTCAAAAAGAAAGAAGACGGAAAAAGGAACAACAACCCCACCGATCCAAATAGCCTTATACTCAAAAAACAAAATGTCCCTCTCACAATCAAGAAGGACTACAAACAGATTACTACCTACAAACCAACTGGGAACTTTATCTACAACGCTGGTCTTCTCAAGCGGATTGAGGATGGTGGAAAACCGACATAATGGAGGGATATGTAGTATACAACTTCCTCACAAAGAAAAAAAGGCACTGAAAAAAGTGAACTCAATCTTTTCGTCTTTTTCCGAGATTCTTTTTTTTACTTTGCCATTTTGGACATTTTCAAAATGTCCAATTTGCATATATGGCTAATGAATCTGCAAAAAAGGTTGTGTAAGTTGTGTGTTTACCCCAACCTTGTAGATGGTGGCAGAGAAACTAAAGCAAGAACACCGCCTACATGGTTTTTTTTGACCATTTTCGACATCTATTTAGGCGTAAAATATGTTAGCATCTATTAGAGATGATTTTACGCAAGAAAAACGCCCAGACTTTTTACTGCCAGGTTTGTGACCTAACTACGTCTAATAAATGCGATTGGAAGCGACATCTTTCCACTACAAAACATAAAAATGCTAACAATGCTAACATGATGCTAACAAAAAAAACGCCAAACCATTGTCAGTCTTGTGGGCGCGTGTTTAAACACCGTTCTAGCCTCTCTCGTCACAAGAAGAAATGTGCCCCTCCATGCCCCGAGGTGAAGAAAATCAACAATACCAATGAAGAAACACTAGTAGATGTAGAGAAAGAGTCGTTAAAAGAGGAGGTGAAGGAGTTAAAGGCGACGATGAGGGAGATTATCAATGTTCAGGTTGAGACGACGCGAAGATTTCAGGAGACTATTCAGGACATGGTACCGCGGATCGGGAATACGGTCAATAACCGAATGTCTATCAATGTGTTCTTAAATGAGAAGTGTAAGGATGCAATGAATTTGACGGATTTTATTGGTAAGTTGTCAGTTTCCTTGGAGGACTTAGCTTATACGAAGGACCATGGATATGTGAAGGGTATGAAAAATATCGTCGTGAAGCAGCTGCAAGACATGTCGCCGACCGAGCGTCCGATTCATTGCACCGACCAGAAGAGATTACAATTCTATGTAAAGGATGATAACGAGTGGGCCAAGGATATGAGCCATCAGAAGATTGATAGGACCATTGAAGATGCTAAGTTGAAGCAGATTGGTCGTATTCGGGAGTGGGAGAGTAAGCATCCGGATTATCTTAGAGATGATACCCTACTGAAAGAATGGAATACTATGGTGAGAAATGTGATGGGTGGTGTCGAAGATAAGGAGCGGACAAAGAACATGGACTCAATAAAGAAGGGTTTAGGAGCGACGTTGGAGATGAAGAAGGAACTTATCACGAAGTAATAATTAAATGGTGTGTTCTAGTAACATGGCGGTAAGACTGTGTAGGATTTCCGGCCTATCCATATTGTCATAGTTATTCACGTACATTTTGGGAAGATCCGTTATCCAGCTCTCGAACTGTTCGTGATCAAGAGATGAGTTCTTAAAGACTATCCCAAAATGGGCTCCTAGACAGTATTTGGCTCCGAGACCTTGTATTTCAGAACCTATTTCCCACATCTGGAGTCGCACTTTTCTGCCTCTCAGTTGAATTTCTACAGGAGTAACTTCAGCGCCTAGCGTGGAAAGGTTGTCTCCTGGGAGAAAAGGAGTGCTATATGGACTTATGCTGCGTAGCCACCGCGTTTTACCAGCTCTAGGGCCGAGGACCATAACCTTAATATTGGGCGCCTGATATGGACTATATCCAGTAATGTTGATGGGTAATGGAGTGGTCATCGTATGTAAAGTGAATACTGGTCTGACCCAGTGTCAAGTCATTTTCAATTTTAATGATTTTTAGCAGTTCCATTAAACAGGGGTTTTATGATTGATGTAATTATGTAAGTTATAGCATAATTACGTCTAGTTTATCTACCACTGCGACGAGTATTGTCCTTAGTTTACGTCTGTAGCTCTTAAGACGAGCCCGTCTTTGCCCACGAGTCAGTGCTCCACCGCGACGACGAGTGCGCCGTCCAGCTCTGCGTCTACGTCTTGTATATCCCATTATAGAATA
>Ga0255055_10000503_pt1 | contig 30267 bp, 14 predicted proteins | sample JV7_2_27_MG_FD_188633 | JGI IMG/M metagenome (GOLD analysis project Ga0255055, IMG submission 188633) | Seawater microbial communities from Jervis Inlet, British Columbia, Canada - JV7_2_27 | ecosystem: Environmental > Aquatic > Marine > Inlet | place: Canada: British Columbia | collected...
ACGATCCGTCGAACCTGACCTTTCCTTGTCCGGTCCATCACCTCGAGATCATCCATCGGGGATACATCCGTGTGTCGGGGCGCGCGCCCGATCAGTTGGTGTTCGAGATGGGGATCCGGCCGGACGGAACGGTGTCGGAGGTTTTCGTCAATGAAGAACGCATGATCTTCGAAGGGGGTGAGACAGCATAGAAACGACAACCAAGACCGAGCCCGGGCTCATCTCGAGACGGAACTGGCGAGGTCGTTGACCCCGGGCAGCATCGGCGCCCGGGGTCCAAACGGTCACTCAGGCTGCCAGCGTGGGACGCGGCCGGGCGTCCAGGGTGCTTCGGCGCTTTCGAGCTCCTGATGCAGCGCCTCGAGATCGGTTTCGATCAGGCTCTGTAGCTCGGCGAGAACTGGCTCGAACAGCGAAGAAGCGTAGCGGTACGCATCGCGGTTGGTCTGAGTCGGCGCGGACGTCGAAGTCCACTGCCCGCCGACGATGCGTTGGACTCGTGCGACGATCGACGGCGGCGTCGGTTCGTTGCGCCGGCGGATCGTCCTGTCGCCGTTCAGCTCGACCTGCAGATCCTGAAGCCGGTTCTCCAGATCGCGAATTCGCTCGGCCAGTTCGGCCGGTGCGTCCGGTTTGGCGTCGAGCGCCTTCTTGATGTGGTCGATGCCTTCGCGCGCCTGGCTGGCGGCTCGCGCCGTGCCGAGCACCGCACGCTGAAGTCGAGCCACGCGTTGCTGGAACTCCAGGAGCTCCGCGCGGTCGCCGGCCGGGAGTATGGCGTGGCCGAGCACCTGCGTCTCGAACTTTCGCGACTCGCCGAGCTGGTGGACCTTGCCATCGACGCGCTTGGCCAACGATACGTGGTAGGTGCCGGGCATTGCCAGGGGTCCGTTCGGGGGCTGATCCCAGGGTGCGTACTCGGGGGGCGGAAGGCGGACGGGCTCCGACGGTGGATAGCGCAGGTTCCACGCCACGCGGTGGAAGCCGGCTTTGACCGGGCCGTTCAGGCGCCCCACGACGTTGCCGTCGTCGTCGGTGATCGTCAGCAGGATCGTCGGTTCTTCCTCGCGGTCCTCGGCACGCAGCTCGTCCCAGCTCGGGTAGGACAACTTGCCTCCCTCCTCCTCGGTCTCCTTCTCACGCTCCTGGCGCTGCTTTTTCAGCGTCTTGATCTCGTCCTTCAGGTAGTAAGTGAACACCGCGCCGAAGGGCGGGTTCGGTGCCCTGTAGTAGTTGGTGCCCTGGAAACGCGTGTCGAGGTCTCCCCTCTCGACGTACATCCACGCGCGCCGCACCGGGAACAGCGCGGCCTCGCTTTCCAGAAGCTCCTCGTTGACCTCGCGCAACGCGGTGTAGTCGTCCAGGATGTAGATGCCGCGACCGAAGGTGCCGACGACCAGGTCGTTCTCGCGCCGCTGGATCTCGAGGTCGCGCACGGCGACGGTCGGGACCCCTCCCTTCAGTCGCACCCAGCGGCCGCCACCGTCGACGGTGAAGAAGACGGCGAACTCGCTCCCGGCGAACAGCAAGTCGGGGTTGGCGTGATCCTCGACCACGGCCCACAACGGCCCGCGCTCGGGCAGATCCCCGGCGACGGAGGTCCAGCTCCGTCCGCGATCGGTGCTCTTCATCAGGTAGGGCTTGAAGTCGCCCATCTTGTGGTTGTTGAACACGGCAAAGACCGTGTCGGCATCGTGAACGGAGGCCTCGACGCGCGCAACGTAGGCCAACTCGGGTATACCCGGGACGGCGTCGACACTGCGCCAGTTCGCCCCGCCGTCTTCGGTGACCTGCACCAGACCGTCGTCGGTACCGGCGTAAATCAGCCCCTCGACGAGCGGCGACTCGCTCAGCGCGACGATGTTTCCGTAGAACGATGTCGACGCGTTCTTCGCCACGGTGTCCACCGACCAGACCTTGCCCATGACCTCGAGAGTGTTGCGGTCAAGGCCACGCGTCAGGTCGGGACTGACGGGCCTCCACGAATCGCCGCGGTCGTCGCTGCGAAAGATGCGCTGGGAGGCGAAGTAGAGCCGCGTCGGAGAGTGCGGGCTGATGATCAGCGCCGAGTCCCAGTTCCAGCGCAGCGGATCTTCCCCGGGCGCGGGCTGAGGCTGGATATCGATCGTCTCGCCGCTCGTGCGGTCGGCACGCACGAGGCCGCCGTACTGCCACTGCGAGTAGACGATGTGCGGATCTTCGGGATCGATCCTCGTCTTGAAGCCGTCGCCGAAGACGGTGATGAACCAGTCCTCGTTGACGATGCCGCGGCGGCTGGTCGTGCGAATCGGCCCGCCCTGCGTCGCGTTGTCCTGCGTTCCGCCGTAGACGTTGTAGAACGGCGCGGCTTCGTCCGGCGTGACCTTGTAGAACTGCGTGATCGGCAGGTTGGCCATGAACCGAAACGTCTCTCCGAGATCCCAGGTCTCGTAGACCCCGCCGTCGCACCCGACGATCATGTGATCCGTGTCGTCGGGGTCGATCCACATCGCATGGTTGTCGACGTGTTTGATGTCCTCCGGGTAACGGTGCCACGTTTCACCACCGTCGTCGGTGCGATGCAGGAACGTGTCCATAGAGTAGACCCGGTCCCGCTGCAGCGGATCGGCGAACAGCTCGTTGTAGTACTGCGGAGACGAGGCCATGTAGTCGCTGCGTTTTTCCCAGTTGACGCCGCCGTCCGTGGAACGAAAGAACCCGCCCGCGTCGGCCTGCGCCTCGACGATGGCATAGACGAAATCGGGATCGACCGGCGAGAGGGTCAACCCGATCCGTCCCATCTCGACTTCGGGAAGACCGTTCTTGATCTCGGTCCACGTCTGCCCGCCGTCGACGGAGCGGTGAAGGCCCGACTCGGGTCCGCCGTCGATCAACGTCCAGACGTGTCGCCGGCGCTGGTACGCCGCTGCCAGCAAGATGTCCGGGTCGCGCGGATCGTAGACCAGGTCGGTGATCCCGGTGTCCTCGCTGATGTCGAGGATCTTCTCCCAGTTGGCGCCTCCGTCGATCGTTTGGTACAGACCACGGTCGCCGCCGGGGGCCCACAACGGCCCCTGCGAAGCCACATAGACTCTGTTCGAGTCGCTCGGGTCGACGACGATCTTCGCGATGTGCTCCGAGTTCTCGAGTCCGACGCGCTTCCAGCTCTTTCCGCCGTCGATCGACTTGTAAACACCGTCGCCGAAACCGACCGAACGCTGCGAGTTGTTCTCCCCGGTTCCGACCCAGACGGTCTGCGGGCGCCTCGGGTCCACGGTCACACAGCCGATCGAGTAAGACCCCTCGCCGTCGAAGATCGGCGTCCAGGTCGTGCCGGCGTTGGTCGTCTTCCAGACACCGCCCGACGAGACGGCGACGTACCAGGTCGCCCGGTGTTGAGGGTGGACCGCGATGTCGGAGATTCTGCCGGACATCTTGGCCGGCCCGATGCCCCGGAGAGCCAGGCCCTTGAACGTCGAGGCCGCCCAGGGGCCTTCTTCTTCCTTGGACTCGGCTTCCTTGTCGGTCTTTTGCTTGCCCACCGCTGCCGTCGCCAGGACGACACCCAAGAGGAACACGAGCAGGATGGCAGTGGTCTTTCTCATCTATACGACTCCGAAGCTGCCGTCCCCGGTGCCGTCCGACCATACGCCGCGCGGTCATCGGAAACGTTCGCGCTCATCCTGACAGACCGCGCCGAGGAAGACCAGGCAAAGGGCGCCGCGGTCTGGCGCCGGACGAACGGCGTCGGAGCTCGTGCCGACTTGCATTAGAATCCCCACTCGCCACGCCGACCGGCCCCATCCGAGGAGATGCACATGAAACGCTGCGTGTTCGGTTTTCTGATCGCGGTCGCCGTCGCGGTCGCGATCGCGATCGCGGCACCGGCGTTTGCCGCCGACGAGACGCTACTGGGATTCCCCGGAGAGCGCTCACGCGAGCAACGCGAACTCGAGTCGCGCTTCGACGGCACTCTCAACGCGGAAAACCTAAAGCAGTGGATGAGCCATCTCGCCGCCCGTCCCCATCACGTGGGCTCGGAGTGGGGCAAGCAGAACGCCGAGTTCATGGCCGAGCTGTTTCGCTCCTGGGGCTACGAGACCAGAATCGAGACCTTCGAGGTCCTGTTTCCGACGCCGAAGCTACGGCGCCTGCAAATGATCGAGCCGGTGGCCTTCACGGCGTCGCTCGATGAGCCCGCGCTCGCCGAGGATGCAACCTCGGGTCAGAAGGACGAGCAGTTGCCGACCTACAACGCCTACTCGGTCGACGGCGACGTGACCGGGGAGCTGGTCTACGTCAACTACGGCGTCCCCGAGGACTACGAGGAGCTGGCCCTCCGTGGCATCGACGTCGAGGGCAAGATCGCCCTGGCCCGCTACGGCAAATCCTGGCGCGGCATCAAGCCCAAGGTGGCCGCTGAGAACGGTGCGATCGGCTGCATCATCTTTTCGGATCCGCGGGACGACGGCTACTTCCAAGGCGACGTCTACCCGGTTGGCGGCTACCGCGGTGCGGCGGGCGCTCAGCGCGGCTCGGTCGCCGACATGCCGCTCTTTCCCGGCGATCCGCTGACGCCGGGCCGCGGCGCAACCGCCGATGCCGACAGGTTGAAAATCGAAGACGCGCCGACGCTGACGAGCATCCCCGTGCTGCCGATCTCCTACGCCGACGCGCAGCCACTGCTCGAGGCGCTGAAAGGACCGGTCGCCCCGCCGTCCTGGCGCGGCGCGCTTCCGCTGGCCTACCACCTCGGGCCGGGACCGGCCAAGGTTCGCCTGCAGCTCGAGTTCGACTGGAAGATGGCCACCGCTCGCGACGTGATCGCCGTCCTCCCCGGAAAGACGTTTCCCGAACAGTGGGTGATCCGAGGCAACCATCACGATGCCTGGGTCAACGGCGCAACCGACCCGGTCGCCGGCCTGGTGGCGATGATGGAGGAGGCCCGCGCCGTGGGCGAGCTGACCAAAAACGGTTGGCGGCCGCGGCGCACGATCGTGTATGCGGCGTGGGATGCCGAGGAGCCCGGGCTGCTCGGCTCGGTCGAGTGGGCCGAAGCGCACGCGGACGAGCTGCGTCGCAAGGCGGTGGCCTACATCAACACCGATGCCTACGGCCGCGGTTTTCTCGAGATGGGCGGCTCGCACACGCTCGAGCGCTTCATGAACCAGGTCGTCCGCGACGTACCCGACCCGCACAAGGAGATGTCGGTGGCCCAGCGGCGGCGTGCCGCGATTCTGGTCAACGGGGACGACAAGGCCAAGAAAGAAGCCCGCGAGCGCGCCGACCTGCGACTCGCGGCACTCGGCTCGGGATCCGACTACACACCGTTCCTGCAGCATCTGGGAATCGCCTCGCTCAACCTGGCCTTCTTTGGCGAGGCGCACTACGGCCAGTACCACTCGGTCTACGACTCGTTCGACCACTTCACGCGTTTCATGGACCCCGACTTCCACTACGGTGTTGCCCTGGCCAAGGTCACGGGGCGCGCGACACTGCGTCTCGCCGACGCGGACGTGCTGCCCTTCGAGTTCGCCACGCTCGTCGAGACGATCGCCGGTTACGTCGACGAGTTGCAGAAGCTGGCCGACGAGATGCGTGAGACGACCGCCGAGAAGAACCGTTTGATCGACGAGGGAAGCTACGTCGCGGCGGCGAGCCCGGAGGAGACCTACGTGCCGCCGCAGCGCGAGGAACCGGTACCGCACCTCAACTTCGCGCCGCTCGAGAATGCGCTCGAGTCGCTACGCAGCAGCGTGCGGGCCTACGAAGAGGCGTTGACGGCGGCGAGTGCCGAGGGCGGAGAGCTGCCGCCGGAGAAAGCCGCAGCGCTCGACTCCGTGCTGATGAGCGTCGAGCGATCGCTGGGGCGCAGCGAGGGACTCCCCGGCCGCTCCTGGTACACCCATCACGTCTACGCGCCGGGCTTCTACACCGGCTACGGCGTAAAGACGCTTCCCGGGGTCCGGGAAGCGATCGAGCTACGCCGATGGTCGCAGGCCTCGGAACAGATTGAAGTCGCCGCCGCGGTGCTCGCTGCACTCGACGAACAGGTGGAGCGAGCGACGGAGATCCTGACCCGCTAGGGGTAGAATGGGCGGGACGGGACGCCGGGGCGAGGACTGGCCGGCGATACAGGGTGGAACAAACGAGGATCGGGGCATCGTTGTTGGCGTGCTCGATCGGCCTCGGCTCCGTACTTTCGGCCGACACTGATACGAGTAAGAGTCTTTCCTACGCCACCTACAAGGAAGTGGTCGATCGAGTCGAGGTCGTGGTGGGCAGCGAGCTCGCCGGTGTCGCCGAGCACCGCAAGTACATTCCGCTGCAAATCGCGATCGGCGTATTCGGCGCCGGCCCAGAGCTAGAGATCACTCCCCGCCGCTTTCTTTTGATCGACGCCGAGCGAAATATCATGAACGCCGTACCCGCGGGCGAGATAGCCCGGGAAGCCGACCTCCTGATGATGGCCAAGCAGTACACCCGGACCAACCGCCTGAAAACCGGACAGAACTTCGCGCTCAGCCAGCGAATCGCCTCGAACGGCGATCCCAGTGTGGGAGGCGCGTTCTACGTCGTGACCTATCTCGATCGCGGGACCTACCTGGAGGACTTGCTCTTCTTTCCGTGCCCGGAAGCCGGTCTCGAAGGCGTCTTGACTCTCAGACTGCTGACCCCCGGCATGGAAAGCGCGGTGGACGTTCGATTCGAGGTACCGCAGGTGCACCAGAAGCGGCGCAAGAAGAAACAAAAGAAAGAACCTTGAGGACCGATCGCCTCCCGATTGGCCCGCGCGGTTCAATCGGGCTGCTCGCCGGCGCCGGGCTGCCGGGCTTGGTAACGTTCGAGTCCGGCGGCGATCGACGCGGCCAGCTCACTCTGACCCGCGGCCCGCGCCAGCTCGAGGGCCCGGGTCATCTCCTCGACGGCTTCATCTTCGCGCCCAAGCAGGACGAGCATCCGGGCAAGGTTGAACCGTGCCGCCGCGTGATCCGGGCGTAGCTGAGTCGCCCGGACGAAGTGCTCGGCCGCCTCCGGCCATTGCCTCGCTCCTCCCGCGATCACACCCAAGTTGTAATGGGCCTGAAACAGGTCCGGACTCAGCTCGATCGCCCGCCTGTAGTGCTCTGCGGCCTCGGCGTCGCGTCCCTTTACCTGCAGCGCCCGGGCCGCGCCGAACTCGGCCTCGTGATTCCTCGGATCCAGTTCGAGAGCCGACCGGTAGTGCTGCAACGCCCTCTCCGCACGACCGAGCCGAGCGAGAAGGTGGCCCAGCGTCGCGTGCCAGCCGGCGTCCGGGTTCAGCTCGAGCGCCCGCTCGTAGTGCTCGACGGCGGCCTCCGCCCGGTCCGAACGCAGCAGGTGGGCGGCGTAGTTGAAGTGCACGAGCGGGAGATCACGACCGAGCTCGATCGCCCGGGCAAACTCGGAATCGGCCTCGTCGAAACGGTCCGACATCGAGAGCGCCCTGCCGACGTTCATGCGCACGACGGCATCTTCCGGCTTGATCCGCGCCGCCTCGCGAAAGGCGGCCAGTGCTCTCTCGGTCTCGCCTCGCTCACCGTAGACGAGGCCCAGGTTGCTGTGCGCGATCCAGGCCTGGGGATTTCTCGCCAGCGTTTCCCGCCACAGTGTCTCGTAGTCGCGGTAGATGTGGGTCTGCTTCCACGTCAGCCAACCGAGACAGGTCAGCACCGCGCAGGCCAGTCCGATCGCCACGATCTTCCGCTCCCCGCCCAGGCGGCGCAGCCCGTAGTCGGCCGCGCCGACGAACAAAGCGATCAGGCTCGCGCTGGCGAGATACTGGAAGTGGTCCGCGACCCAGGAGAACCGAAAAGCGTAGACGTCAAAGAAACCGAGCGCGGGGACGAGCGTTCCGCCGAACAGCAGAACGGCCGCGAGGGGTCCGCGGCCGATTCGTACGCGATAGACCCACAGCACACCGATCAGCGCCAGACCCGCGAACGGATAGAGATACTGCGAGGCCGCGCCCGCGTCGATCTCCCAACGGGGGTAGATGAAGACGAGACCGAACGGAGCCAACAGCTTGCCCGCATAGAACCACGGTATCCGCCCTGCCAGCAGGCATCGCTCGAGAATGGACAGACTCCAGTCCGCGCCGGCCGCGCCGACGCGCGTCTTTTCCATCCAGATCGTGATCAGCGCCGCACCGGTCGCGATCGCGAACATCGGGATCAACGGCCCCACCTCGCGGAGCAGGCTTTTTCGCTTCCACCAGACGATGACCAGGATCGCGGCAGGCAGGGTCACTGCAGCCGTCTTGCTCAACGCGGCGCCCAGGAAGAGCGCAAGCGCGAGGCCGTACCAGACCCACTTTCGCTCCGCGAGAGGCCGGTCCTCGTCGGGCTCGCAGAAACGCAGATAGGCCAGTAGCGAGCCCAGGTAGCACGCCGTCGACAGCGTGTTCTTGCCCTCGGTGATCCAGGCCACCGACTCGACGTGGACCGGGTGCAGCGCGAAGACCAGTCCACCAACGAAGGCCGGCATCCACGATCGCGTCCGCCCCGAGGGAAAGCGCAGCCGTTCCAGAGCGAGCCAGAGCAGCACGCCGTTCAGGGCGTGCAGCAGGACGTTGACGAGGTGGTAGCCGGCGGGATGCCCAGGCCCCCACAGCCGAAACTCGACCCAGAACATCGTGAACAGCAGCGGGTAGTACTGCTGGGTGGTGCCGGGTTCGAACCAGATCTCGCGCAGGCCCGCGGGGTCCCGCACCTCCTCCCGCAGCACCCAGTCGTCGTCGTCCCAGATGAAACCGGCGCTAAGGACGGGAAGATAAGCCGCCAACGTCAGGGCGAAGATGGCGGCCACACAGACCGCACGCCTGGCTGCCGGGTGCCACGGGGCCGAAAGCATGACGCGTTAGACTTTACTCTACCCACTAGGGGCAGAGACAGTACGGCCTGCGAGACCTCCCGGCCGAGCCAGGTGTGCGTCAGGCCTCGATCAGCTGCCGGCCTTCACGTGGATGTTGCCGTTGATGGTTTTGACCCGGACGCGATGCTGACCGCCGCCAGAAGAGCCGGTGGCGCGGATGTACCTGCGCGGAGAGCCGTGGTCGTAGTCCCATTCGCCGGTTTCCGACTGCTGGACGTCGAAATCGGAGACGATCCGGTAGTCCTTACTGCTGTTGCGGGTGTAGGCGATTTCCAGATCCAGCTCCATCGAGAGACCGCGCGGAACGATCAGCGTGATGTCGCCCGACATCGATTGCAGCTCGACTTCCCCGCCGGTACCGACGACGGTCACGTCGAGATTGCCGCCCATGGTCGTCGCCTTGACCCATCCGTCGACGGCGTCGATGACGATGTCGCCACCCATCGTCTTGGCGCTGACGAAGCGCGAGGCGTCGGTGACCCGGATGTCGCCGCCCATGGTGTGTAGGCTCGCGCCCTCCGGCGCCTCGTCGATTCGGATCGCTCCGCCCATCGTGGAGATCTGAACGGTCTCCTCGGTCACCTCGTCGCTGCCACCGACCCTGGCCGGCGAGGCGATTCCGCCGTCTCGACGCTGGACGTTCTTGTAACGGACGTTCCCGCCCATCGACGAGCCCTTGACGTCGCCCACGACGTTCTCGAACAGGACCTCTCCGCCCATCGTCTTGAGCGAACCGTCCAGCTCGGAGTCCGTGAGGCGAATCTTGCCTCCCATCGTGGTCAGCTTGGCCTCACCCCGCACGTCGTGCAGGATCAGCTGCCCGCCCATGGTCTTTCCGCTGAACGTGCCCTCGACGCCCGTGAGCTCGAGGCCTCCGCCCATGGAATCCAGTTCGAGGTCGATCCAGCGAGGCGTCTGGATTTCGAAGTCGATGTCGGTGCTGTAGGACCCGTTGCGTCCAACGTAGCGCGAGATGACCTTCAGGCCTTCGCCGCTCTCCTCGAACTCGACGCGACACTTGTCGCCGTCTTTGCCGCCCAGTCGGTACGTGACCGAGATTTCAGACCCGCCCGAGCCCGTGATCTTGACCGATCCGCCCGCCTCGAGGTCGAGGATCAGGGCCTGCCCCGAGCTGATCGAAAACGAGCGTGTCTCGCTGCGCTCAGCGGCGGCGCCGAGGGCGCCGACCAGCAGAAGCGCTGCCACGATTGCCAAAGCACGAAACGCGTTGCGGTACATCGTTGACTCCTTTCAGTGTCGGAATGGAAAGCTGTTCTGTTTGCTATCGCTCGTACTCCGCCAGGCGAACCAGCAAGGCGGCGTCATCGGACGTCTCGGCCTCCTCGACCGTCCGGCGGAGGAGATCGTGGTCGAAGCTGCGGCTCGCCAGGTAGTCGAGCGCCTCCAGCCGCATCTGCACCGATTCGTCCCCTCGAAGAGCCGCAAGCACGGCGGACTCGACCTCGAGGTCGGCCGGCTGATCGGAGAGGATCGACATCGCCTTCAAACGAACGGCGAGGTTCCCGTCGCGGCGCATGGCGAAGATCAAAGCTTGCTTGACCTTGGGATCCATCAGCTCCGCGGCGTAGGAGATGGCTTTGAGCCGCGAGCCGGTGTTCGACGGATTCAGCAGCGAGTGGACGAGGACTTCCTTGACCACCTCGGAGCCCATCGGCTCAGTGAGCTCGACGTGCGTCGAGACGTCGAAGGCCAACGCGACGCGGTCATCGTCGAGGCGGCGGAAGGAAACGTCGGAGTAGGTGTAGGGCGAGTTCTCGACGTCGATCAGCTTACGGTTGGAGACGGCGTCGTTGCTGATATCGGCCATCAGCGAGTCGATCTCGCCGGCCGTCGAATCGGAGAAGTGCCGCCCCGCCACGAGACCCACGGCAAAGACCAGCAATGCGAGAGCCCCGACGGCCACCGGTCGCAGGCCGAACGGCGCCGAGAGTTGCCAGCCCCATCGACGCGTACGCCGCCCTTGGCCGCGGCGCGCCGCCTCGTTCAGGACCCGCTCGCGGACGGCCTCGAACTCCGACGCGTCGGGCACCTCGATCGCCGCGCCCAGATCGGTCAGATCCTGGTGCAGCTCCAGGATCTGCCGGCACTCGACGCAGCTCCTGCAGTGCTCGAGCATCGGCTGCAGCTCTTCGAAGAGCTGATCGCCCGAGACGTAGGCTCGGATGGTCTTTTCGAAACGGTCGCATTCCTTCATGACAAGACCTCCGTCGTGGCTGCCAGATGGGTCCGCAGCTTTCTCAAGCTGCGGAAGAGCATGTTCTTGACCACACCCTCGCTGCGCTCGAGAACCGTCGCGATCTCGCGGATCGACATCCCTTCGAAGTAGCGAAGGGTCACGGCAAGCCGGTTGGTCGTATTCAGGGACAGCAGCGATTTCCTCAACAGCTCGCGCCTCTCGACTTGCATGAACGCATCCTCCCGGGATGGATCGGGTTGCGTGTCGATCTTGTCGTCCAACGCCGTCGCGCGGTGGCGCCGTTGAGAGCGTCTCCAGTTGATGCTCTCGTTCGCGGCGACCCGGGCGATCCAGTTCTTCAGGCTTCCCTCGGCCGGGACGGCCGGCAACCTCGAGTGGACCTTGAGGAAGACGTTCTGCGTGACGTCGAGGGCGCTGTCGCGGTCTGCCGTGTAGCCGTAGGCCACCTTGAAGACCAGCTTCTCGTAACGGCCCATCAGCCGCTCGAAGGCCACGTCGGAACCGCCCCGGATCTCGTGGATCAGCTCGTGATCGCTGAAGTCCAAATCGTTCTCCCGAGACATAAAGACACCGCCGCCGGCCCGAAAGTTAGCAGGATCGAGCGATTCGGACGGAAATTGTTGAGAACGCTGGCTTTATTCGACTGCCGACTCGTTACCGCAATCGTCCACGCGCGAGACGCGATAGGCGAAGCTTTCGGCCGACAACGCCGCGCCCTGGTGCACGAAGCTGCGCGTCGTGGTCGTACCGACACGCACCGCCTGATCGAAGGCCGGACCGGTCAGCTGGTAAACCACGTAGCGGGTCGCTGGGGCCGCGTCGGCGCTCCAGTCCAGCACGACGTCGTCGCCGCTACGGTCGATCAGGATCGTCTGCACCGGGGTGACGGGCAACGCGCAGGAGGTGCAGCCCTGGCCGCGGTCGATCAGAGCGATCTCGTCGATTCCGGCCTCGACCAGCGAGCCGGCTCCGAGATCCGCGGCGGAGAATCGAAATCGCACGCGATTCGAGGGCTGTAAGCTCGGGGGAAACGGGATCTCCGTCTGCACCCAGGCCAGTGGCGTACCCGCCCCCACCGTCTCGGCCTCCACCCAGGTCATGCCGTCGTCGTCGCTGATCTCGACGACCAACGGATCCTCGCCCGGACTCGCCCCCCGATCGTTGGTAAACCAGCGCGCGTAGCTCACCGCAGGCTTGACCATTCCGCTCGTGTCGTAGCGGGCCGACAGCAGTGTCGTCGTCCCGTTGTCCACGTCGTTGTTGCCGCCGTCGGGGAGCGTGGCCGGGAGCCCCGTGATCCAGCATCTCACACCGGCCGCGCAGTCTTCCGACTGATAATCGGTGACCTGAGGGTCGCCCCACTCCCAGTTGCCGGTGTCCGCGTCGTTCGGCGCCGCGACGTTCCACCCCTCGCGCGTCTGCTCGAAGTCGGTCGTGACCACCACGATATCGATCGAGCCCGAGGGGACCGTGATGCGGACGTCGTTTGCGTCCTCGTTCCCGGCGCCGTCCCTCGCGCGTACGACGTAGGTGTGCTCGAGGTCGGGCTCGAGCGCCGCGTCGACGAAGGAGGTCGACAGGGAAGATCCGATCAGATTCTCGGGCCCCGGCTCGAAAGCGGGATCGGTGCCGCGATAGACCACGAACGAGACCGGCGCGTTGCAGCTCTCGAGAGCCGCCGGCCAGGCGAGCTCGATCTCGCCGCAGTTGGGTCCGGTCGTCGCCTGGGCGAGTCCCGAGAAGATCGGCGGTTTGATGTCCGGCGCGACCGACGCGACGACGGAGTGGAGCGCCGCGTTACCGTCTTCGCCCGAGCGTGAATCGTCGGCACGAACGATGTAGTGATAGGTCTGCCCGGGCTCGAGCAGGGTGTCCGTAAAGCTCGTCGTCGTCAGACCGGCCGCTCTCAGCGATGCGGGTGAGGGTGTGAAGGCCGGATCGGTGCTTCCGTAGACGTTGTAGCCCAGCGTGGCGTTCTCGCAGTTGCTCGCCCCAGGCTGCCAGCTCAGTAACGTCTCCCCGCACGAAAGACCGCCGACGGCGCTTTCCAGACCGGCGAAGGTCGGCTCGACGAAACAGGCCGGCGTTGGGTCGCACACGCCGGCGTCGCCGAGCTCGATCCCGAAGAACGAGGCCTGGCCCGCACAGCCCGAGGCCTCGTCTGGGTCGAAACGGAACTCGATGACGTCGCCGCATTGGCTCTGGGGAACTTCCGCGCGGAAGCGCAACGCGCTCGAGTTGTCGGCCATCGTTCCCGGGTCGAGCTGCGGCCAGCTCGCGCTGCCCTCCACAATCGTGACGTCGGGAGTCAAGACCGTGATCGTCCCGCCGACGATTGTTGCCGCGACGCCGCCGACGTTGCGCAGGCTCAGTCGAAGATCGACCTCTTCGCCGGGGTCGGCGAAGCCCGAACGATTCCCGCGCGGCGTGTCGTCGGCGACCGCGGCGACGATCGTCAGCACGGGCTGGTCGGGCAAGCGCGCGGCGACCGGGCCCTCGATGGTCGACTCGCACCCGGCGCCGTCGACGGCCATCACCACGTACCAGTAGTCCAGGTCCTGCGCGACCTCCGAATCGTTGAAGCCCGTCTGACCTGCCGACACCGTCGCCACCGGAAAGAGCGCCTGATCCTGGCGCAGCTCGCCGCGGAAGATCTCGTAGTGATCGACACTGGGCACCGCATCCCAGGACAGATCAAATTCGCTGCACTGCGGAATCACGCTGAGCGCGGGCTGGGTCGGACGCGCGCAGTGCGTCGAGCTGGGCAACCGCGCACCTGCGATCCCGTGAAGATCGAAGTAGGTGTGGATCTCACCCGCGTTCGGCGTCCCGTTGGCCAGGTCCCCGTCGTCGTCGTCCGCATTGAGATAGGCCGAGTAGATCGGCAGGGCGGAAGTCGACAGGTAGCCTCCCGCGTCCGGCAAAGACGTAAAGAAGAGTCGCTCCGACGTGCGCCACCCGGTGTGAGTGCCGTGCCGGGCCACGAGCGCCTGGGCCAGCTGCCAGGATGCCTGACCGTAGATCTCACCCTCGCAGTGCACCTCGTAGCCCAGCGGCCCGCCCTCGGTGCTGAGAGGACATTGGGACGAGATGTTGCTCGTGGTCAGCAGTCCGCGCGGGCCGCCGGGGTCCAGGTTGCGCACCGCTTCGCCGTTCTTCCGGAAGCCGGGCCCCACCAACGGACTGTGGCTCAGGTGCATCGAAACCACGTCGGCCGTGCCCTCGCCCGTGGCGCCGTCGCCCGCGAGAGTGTTCAGATCGACACCGTGCCCCCACTCGTGGTAGATCACGTCGGCGATCTCGCCGGTGTTGTTGCAGGATGCGCTCGAGCGGAAGAAGTTGACCGATCCGTCGTAGAACGCGTTGCAGCCCTTCAGGATGTTGACGTTGGATGCGATCGTCGCGTCCAGCCACGGTGTCGACGGGAGCCACTTCTTGGCGATGCGTCGCACCTGGTTCAGGTGATAGAAGGTGTTGCGGTCGGCCGGCGTCGAAAGGCCGTTGCCGACCTCGTCGACGCCTCCCCCTTCGAAGTCGAGCCAGCCCGCGCCGAGACCGGCCTGGACCTGCGGCTGGATCGGGTCGCTGCAATTCTGGCAGGCGGTGTCGAACCACAAACCGTCGAGACCCGAGACCGCGAGCCCTCCGTCGTAGGCGAAGAAGCCCGCCGCGTCGGCGGTCGTGGGCACGGCGTCGACTTCCACATCGACGAACGGAAAGGGTACGGAGACCTCGTTCTGCTCCTGGACCGTTCGGGGGTAGACCCCGCCGACGACCCGGGCGTAGGAATTGGTGTCGCGGAAAGCGACCATCTCGCCGCTGTGAGCATCGACGCGCCCTTCCCAGGTCTCGATCTGCCCGTGGATCCGGTAGACGATCTTCCACACCAGGCGATAGTCGATTCGCCCGTGGCCGTCCTCGGGTTGGATCAGCAACTCCGCGTCGCCCTGAAGACGGTAGAGCTCGCCGTCTCCCGTGTATGCCAGCAGACGCTCGATAGCCTCCGCCGCTGGCAAAGCCGGTTTCGCGTCGAGGTGGACCGGGCCCACGAGCGGCGCACCGAGCTGCGTAACGTTCCCCGAGTTCAGTCGCAGAAAGACATTCGCCCGCTCGACGGGAACTCCGTCGATGCGCCAGCAAAAGTAGAGGCTCGCCAGCCGGCCGTCCTCGCGGATCGCGCTCGTCTTGCGGTCGAGCTCGAGCTCGCCACGGCCGGGATGAAGCAGCGCCCGGTTGGTCTCGAGGAAGGCCCGGGCCAGCGGCTCCAGCGTGTCCAGCGTGATCCGGCCTCCCGGTCGCGGAAGCCCGGCCAGCGCATTCTCATCCAGCGCGTTGCCTCTTCCTGGGATCATCGGGATGCCCGAGCCCTGCATCAGAACCGGACGTCCGGTGCGTCGCTCGACCGAGAACTCCCACTGGCCGCCGTAACGCCCGATAAACGCGCGCGCGTGCTCGCCGGCCATCGATTTGTCGACAGGTTTTGCCGTCTCGACGTCGACACGCGCGTGGCGCGGAATGATTTCGCGTGGGTCGGTTCCATGCGGCCCACGCTCGACGAGCGCGGATGCGGGAGCACTCGCGAGCAGAAGCACCAGGAAGAATGTGCCATGAATTCGTTGCACGTTTATTCTTTCAACGTCAGAAGAGACCGGTGGCCTCTCCGAGAGATGTACTTTTATGCCAGTCTTGCAATTCCGGCAACGTCATTGAAGAAAGAGCCGGACCGGGCGGACTCGCGAACCGGCGCGCCGGGAACTGGCCGGGTCATGAAGCAAGGTATATTCAGCCCATGAGCGACGGTGACACCGCAGAGATCGGACTCGCCCGGACTGGAGAAACCGAAGCCGTGGGCCGGCTTCTGCGCGAATCGGGTCTTCCCGACGCCGAAGTGGACGAGCTCGGTGACACACTTCTGGTCGCCCGCTCCGGCGACCGCATCGTGGGTAGCGCGGCGCTCGAGCTCTACCCTCCGGCCGCGCTGCTCCGTTCGGTCGCCGTCGATCCCGCGCTTCGAGGATCTGGGCTGGGCGTCGAGCTCACCGAGGCCGCGCTCGCCCTCGCACGCGAGCTCGGGCTCGAACGACTTTTCTTGCTGACCGAGACGGCAGCCGCCTTCTTTCCCCGATTCGGCTTCCGGGTGGTGGCGCGCGAGGAAGTGGATCCCGCCGTAAAGCGTTCCCGGGAGTTCACGGCGCTCTGCCCCGAGAGCGCGCAGGCGATGGTGCTCGAGCTCGGCCACGGGCGAGATCCCGATCCCGGAACGGCAAAGAAGGCTCCGTGAGAGACGACGCGGCGGATCGTGCTCCGCGTATGGCGGGACGCCGGGCGCGAGTGTTCGTCTCCGTCGCTGCTCTTTCGGTGCTGACACTCGCACTCTACTACCCGACACTCGGCCACGGTTTTCTGAACTACGACGACAACGTCTACGTGACGGAGAATCCGCAGGTCAAGCAAGGGCTGAGCGGCGAATCGCTGCAATGGGCGTTCACGAAACCGCAGAGCGGCAACTACCATCCGCTCACCCTGCTCTCGCACATGCTGGATGTCGAGCTGTCGGGCCTCGATCCGGCCGGGCATCACCGGACCAACTTGCTGCTACACCTCGCGAACGTGCTTCTGCTGTTCGGCGTGCTCACGAGATACACCGGGCGGACCGGTCTGGCGTTGGTGGTGGCGAGCCTCTTCGCCGTCCATCCCCTCAACGTTCAGTCCGTGGCCTGGATCGCCGAACGCAAGAATCTGCTCAGCACGACCTTTTGGTTTCTGGCGCTGCTGGCCTACGCGGGCTACGCCTCGCGAACGTCGCTCGCGCGCTACCTCGCCGTCCTCGGCCTGATGGTTCTGGGGCTGGCGTCAAAGCCGATGGTCGTCACCTTTCCGCTCGTTCTGCTCCTGCTCGACGCCGCGGAGCGACGGGGATGGACGGCGTTTCACCGACCCGAGAGCCCTTCCTGGCTGCGCTTGACCCTTGAAAAGACCCCAATGCTCGCCGCATCACTGGCCTGCGGGCTGCTGACGATGCAGGCCCAATCGGCACACGGCGCGATGCAAGCGATCGACGCCTATCCGTTCGGCGTCCGACTCGCCAACGCGGCCTCCGCCGGTCTGTGGTACCTAGAGCGTGCGGCTTTCCCCTTCGGTCTGTCCGCGTTCTACCCGCACCCGGGACCCCACGTCGAGACCTTACGCGTGATCGCCGGCCTCGTGATCGTCGTCGGCGTTACGGTACTCGTGCTCTGGAAAGCTCGGAGCGTGCCTTTCGTCTCCACCGGTTGGCTCTGGTACCTGGTGACGCTGGCGCCGGTGATAGGAATCGTCCAGGTCGGCTCCCAGGCCTACGCCGATCGCTATACCTACCTGCCGTTTGTCGGAATCTTCCTGGCGGGCGCGGCGGCGGTGGCCGCGTGGCTCGACCGCAGATCGTCGACCGCGCTGTGGCGCTCGGCTGGCGCCCTGGCGTGCCTAGTCGTGCTCGCGCTGTCCCTGATTGCCAGGAGCGGGCTGGCGCACTGGAAGAGCAGCGTGACCCTCTTCCGTCGCGCGGTGGAGGTGACGACGGCCAACCACGTCGCTCACGGCAACCTGGCGATGGCCTACGTCGCAGATGGTCGGATGGGCGACGCGCTGGAACACTTCCGTACCGCGGTGGAGATCGCTCCGCAGCTCGCCTCGCCGCAGATGAACCTGGCCAACGCCCTGACGATCACCGGCGCGCGGGACGAGGCGAGGCGACACTACGAACGGGCGATGCAGATCGACCCCGAGGACCCGCGCATACCGGCCAATCTCGGTCTCAATCTACTCGACGACGGACAGCCGGGTGCGGCGCTGGAGCTCTTCGAGCGTGCGATGCGACTCGACCCGGATCTACCCGGGACCCGCCAGGCCATGGGCCGGGCGTTGCTCCGTCTCGGTCGTGCCGACGAAGCCGCGGCGATGCTCGAGGAGGCGGTGCGCGAGAACCCACGTAGCGCGCAGGCGCACGCCAGGCTCGGCGCGGCCCTCGCTGCGACCGGGGCCGTGGACGAGGCGATCAAGCACCTCGATCAAGCGCTCGCCCTCACGGACGATCCCGCCATGACGGCCTGGATCGAACACAGGCTGCGCGCGCTACGCGCCACTGCTCGATGACTCTACGGCGGACACCCCTCGAAAAACTGTGACAGACAGGCCAACGCCGACTGCGGGCGTTCCGTCTCGGTCGTCTGGGTCGTGGCGACCCCGTAAGAGCCCTCGTTGAACTCGTTGTGAGGCACCGCGAGGAAGTAGGTCGAGCTGCTCGGAATCGGGACGATCAGGTCGGGCACTCCGCCCGTGGTGCAGGTAACCGGCTCGTGGGAGTCGAAGACGCCGATGACGCCCGCATAGAGCGCGTAGTCCGTGTCCTCGGGGAGGCAGGACGGCCCCCAGAAGATACGGAGATTGCCTCCCAGCTTCTCGATCAACAGCGGCGGCTGCGGCAGGCGGTCGGGGACCATACCTGCACTGGGAAAGTTCACATCGAAGTTGAAGAAAAACTCGGCGGGCATTGGATCGTACTGCGCCACCCGGATCTTCATGGCCTGGCCCGCGTAGAAGGGCATCGTCAGGGCCGAGTCGAGCTGGTCGTTCCCAAGATCCGACGCCGAGCAGGCCGCCGGCTCGTTGCCGTACTGCCAGTCGTCGTTGCACTCCATCTCGTTGCTCGTGTCGCCCGGGCAGGAGTCGTGGACCGAGAGCACGGAGTCCATTCCCTGGTCGGGCCCCCCCATGTCGTTGGTACCGCAGGTACTGATGTGGAGAAAACCACCCAAGGGTGCGACGAAGTCGTACCAGACGTCGGCCTCGGAAAACCCGCCGCAGGTCGAATCGCCGTCGTTGGTCGCGCTGATCAGCGACCCGACCCACTGGCCGGGGCCGACCTCCATCGCAGAGGTGCAGGCATCGTTCGCCGGCGGAGCGGGGACGAAGCCGATGTTGAGCTTGAACTCGCCGTCCCTGGATCCGGAGTAACGCGAGACGCGGATCAAGATCACCTGGCCGTTCACCACCGGTAGCGCGACCGCCGAGTCGCGCAGAGCGGGGTCATCCAATCCCGTGCACGCTGTCGGGTCGCTTCCAGAATCCCAGTCGTCGTTGCAGATCAGTTCGTTGCTCACATCGCCCGGACATGTACTGTGGAGCGAAAGAACCGTGTCGATGCCCACGTTTGGGAGGGGGTCGTCGTGCGTACCGCAGGTGTTCACGTAGAGCGTGCCCGCCCACGGAGCGACCCACCGGTACCAGGCGTCCGAAGATACCCCGCCGCAGGTCGAGCTGCCGTCGGCAAATCCCCCGGCGAGCGTCCCTCGGAGATGGTACTCCTCCTCGATTTCCTCCGCGTTTGAACAGACGTTGTTGGCGGGCGCGCCGATTTCCATCTTCTGCGCGTAAAGGTCGTAGCCGCCGTTGCGATTGTCGGCCCAACCGATCACCGCACCGGCGGGATAGGGACCCGACTCGTCATAGGTGATCTTGGCGTAGATCTGGGTGTAGCCCGGGCCAAGGTGAGAGTCGATGTATACGTAGTTGGACCAGTGCAGGCCGCCGTCGATGTTGAGACGGCTCGCGCTGATGTCCCAGCTGCTCCCGAAGTAATCCTGATAGGTCACGATGACGCCGCCCAACCCATCGGACACGGCCTTCGGCGCCCGCTGGCTACCCGGCGCCTCCCCACCCGCGATGTTGGGCGCCAGCAAGATTCCATTTGCGGTCCACGCCCGCGCGCCCGAACTGTAGAGGCGTTGCACGTAGACGTCGTCGTCGGCACTTCCGGGCGCAGCGTGGCGCCAGTCCCACCAGGCCACGATGGCACCGCCGGTGTCGTCCGGGACCACCGTCGGAAAGTCCTGGTAGTTCAACCAGAAGGTGACGTCGCCTCCCACCACGGCGGAGTCCACGACGACTTCGCCGTTCGTGGCCCACATCGGTGTTCCGTCCCTGTCGACGCGCCGCGCGCGCATCTGCACGTTGGACGAAACGGCGTTCCAGGCCACCAGCACGCCGCCGTTGCCGTCTCTCGCCGCGACGACCCGCCCTTCCGCGCTCGAAGCGTTGCTGACCACGGTCGGAGTCGTGCCCCACGGGTAGCCGGCGTTGACGCGGTTGACAACGATGTTCAAAGAGGCGTCGGACCAGGCGGCGATGATGCCGCCGCGGTCATCCGAGACCAGATCGAGGTAACCCTGTATCGAGACGTTGCTGCCGAGCGCGAGACCGTCGAGCACCGTCGTGCGATTCCCGTCGCCGTTTACGTGGCTCACACGTGCCGCCGGGTTGCTCCAGGCGATGAACGCTCCGCCCGAACCGTCCGCTACCAGAACGGGTGCATTGCCCGACGTCGCCACCTGTGTGTCGCCGGTGAGCCACATGATCAGACCGCTGGCGTCGATGCGTTGCATCCAGATGCCGTTGCTCTCGACCCAGGCAACCACGGCGCCGCCGTAGCCGTCGCCGACGATCGCTGGTTCGATTCCGGTGGCCGACAAGAAGATTCCGCCGGCCGACCAATCCTTCCCGCCCAGGTAATCGAGCCGCTGCGCGCGGATCCCCCCGCTCACGCCGTGCTCCCAGGCGACGACGGCGCCACCGTTACTGTCCGAGTCGATTGCGAAGGTCTGCTGGCTTCCCGTGGCGACGATGACCTCTTGCCCATCGAGAAAATTCCAGATGGGGAAGCCGTCCTGGGCCTGCGTCCCCGAAGGGCTCGCGAGAAACCCGATGACGAGGACGAGAGAACCGAAGTATGTAACCGCTGCACGCTGCTTTCTCATTGCTGTTCCTCCGCAGCTGTAACCGGGTGCGACCCGGGCGGAAGGAGCCGCCGACCAGCGGGTGGTCCGTCTATCGGAACCTGGACGGAGTGCGCTCGATCGAACCCTGTCGGGTGCGCGGCACCACCGTGTTTGTCGGACCCCCCCCGGCACGCGTCGGCTCGGTCCGGAGCTGGCCCCATCGTACGCCGCGGGTGGATCGGTTAGGAACCCCGCTCACCGGAGAATTGAAACCTCGAATCTCCGCTGCTCTGGCGTAAAAAGGTCCAGAAGCGGTTCAGGCGTCCAGGATGTGTGCTCTTTCCTAGCTCTCTTCGTCGCGCATCCTGTCATAGACGACTTTTCCGCCCACGACCGTGTAGTCGACGCGACCCTCGAGCCAGCGCGCCGGCGGCTCGGTGAACAGATCGGTGTCCAGGACAGTCAGGTCGGCGAGCATGCCCTCGGCGATCGTTCCCTTGGTCTCGTCCTCGAACGAGGCGTAGGCACCGCCCCAGGTGTAGGCCCGCAACGCCTCCTCCAGTGTCACGCGCTCGGCGGGAAACCAGCCGTCTTCGGGTGCGCCGTTGAGGGTTTGGCGAGTGACCGCGGCGTAGATGCCGTAGAGCGGGTTGACCGGGTAGTACGAGGCGTTCGTTCCCGGCCAGTCCGAGCCGAAGGCCAGGTCGGCTCCCGCGTCGATCAACGAGCGGAAGGCGTAGGCGCCCTTCGATCGCTCGTGGCCGATGCGCTCTTCCATCCATCGCATGTCGTCGGAGCAGTGGTAGGGCTGGACCTCGGCGACGATCGATAATTCGGAGATGCGCTCGAAATCCTCGGGGCGCAAGACCTGCGCGTGGACCACGCGGAGGCGCCGATCGCGCTCTCCGTTGCTCTCGCCGAGGCGCTCCAGCATGTCGAACAGGATCGAGTTGGCCTCGTCGCCGATCGCGTGGACGCGAAGCTGCACGTTGCCGGCGTCGGCGGCGACCAGCATGCGCTCGAACTCGTCCAGATCGCCCGAGAACTCTCGCCAGCCGCCGCGCCAATCGGGCTGATCCTGCGGGTTGTCGTCGTACGGTTCGAAGAAGCGCGCCGTGCGGTTGCCCATGATGCCGTCAATGTGAGTCTTGATCGTACCGAAGCGGATCCACTCGTCACCCGAGCCGATGGTGCGGCCGTCGGCGATCATCTTTTCGTATTCGATGAGACGCGACGGGCTGAAGTGGACCCGGCAGGTCAGCTCGTCCTGCTCCCGTAGCTCGTTGTAGATCCCGACCTGATCGAGCGCCGACATGTCCTGCACGCTCGTGACACCCCACTTGCGGCACTCCTCGAGGCCGCGGCGTGTCTCGGCCAGGCTGCGCTCCCTCGATTTCGCGGGGATCGCCTCGCACGCCCGGTCGAGTTGCTCCCCTTCGAGAACTCCGGTCTCGGATTCGATGCCCAGCTCGCGCAGGGCCGTCGCGTTGGCCAGCCCCATCTTGCGGTCGTAACGCGTGACGAGCACGGGGTGATCGGGTGTGGCTTCGTCGATCAGGGCACGCTCGGGAATGTACGCCGTCTCGCCGCGTTGGGTGCCGTCCGAACCGAGGGCCCAGGCCTCGTAGGCCCCCCAGTCACCGCCGGTGATCCACGATCCGGCGGGCAGGCGCGCGGCGGCCTCGGCGATGCGCGTTCGAAAGAGATCGTCGTCGCTGACGTCGAGCAGGTTGACGCCGAGTAGCAGGGAACCGGCCTGGGCGAAGTGCACGTGGGAATCGTTGAAGCCAGGTACGAGCAGACGGCCTTTCAGGTCAATCGTTTTCCGGGCTTCGGGGTGGCTTTCCCCGCTTCCCACGCCGGTTATGCGGTCTCCGCTGACGGCGACCCACTCGGCCCAGGGCTGGCCGGGGTTGCCGGTCCAGACCTTGCCGTTGAGCAGGAGGAGGTCGATTGATGCTTCGCGGTCCGTCGGAGTGCTACAACCAAGCGTGGACAGCGCGACGATGGCGAGGATTGCGACGAGTTCCCGTACCAATTCCTGTCTCCTCTTTGGTCCTCCCTGACCGCCCGGATTTTACCGCGACCGTTGGGGTGGTTTACCTGGGAGACGGTTGGTCCGCGTCTCGGCCGTCGTGATTGCGGTGGGTCAGTTACACCCGGTGCGCGCGTTGTGGAGAGAATCGGTGCCGAGCTCTCCCCGTCCAAAGTCATTCTCGGCCTGGATCAGGAATCGCCGGACGACTCCGGACGGGGAAGTGATCGAATCAATCGCACTGCGGTCTGGCCCGACGTTCGACTCGAGGCAGGATGCCCCGTCGTCGACGACGACGATGAAGTCGACGGCAGTCGCTCCCATTGTCGTAGCAGGTCCCCAACGCAACGTCGTCGTGCCGTCGGCGCCTCCCGTGTGGAGCAGGGTCAGATCTATCACCTCTCCCGGCAGGGCCCACACCTGAGGGTCGTCTGGTATTACGTCCACGTCGTCGGCCACGCAGTCGCCGTCCGCGTCGAACGCGAGGCCGGCGTTGTCCTTGCTGTCCACTGTCACCGTCGCCGGCGTCATCAACGTGTGCGTGATCGTGACGTCGTCGATCCACCAGCCGTCGTCTTCAGGTCCTTCCTCCGAAAACAAGTTCGGCCGCCAGGTCTCGTCGCCAGTCGCCATTTTGAAGCTCGAGGTCAGGAAACGCAGCCGAATGCTCTGCCCCCGGAATCGATCAAGGCTGAATACCGGCTCGACCCAGGTGCCCAGCCCCGTTGCGCCCTGCAAACCCGGGCCTTGCACCGGACCGTTCAGGTTGAGCGGGTCGAAGGGATCGTCCGAGTCCCCGGCGCTGGCAAAGACGCGCTGCGGAAAACAGGTGCTGGATGGTCCCAGGTACTCCCAATCCGCGTGCGTGACGTAGTGCCCTCCGACCGAGAGATACCGTCCTCCGATCGACCCGATCGGCGGGTCATCTTGGTAGAACCCGAAGAAATCGTCCTCGGTGTTCCCGTCGTCAATCGGATCGAAGTAGCACTGGAAGTAAAAGGACATGGGAAACGAGTCATATCGGTTCACCTTGGGCTCAATCGTCTGCCACGGAGGCTCCGGTTCGCCGAGGGCGTCCACGACCTGCACCTGGACCACTCCCGAGCTGGCGCTGCTGTGCCCGAAAGTGTTCTGCCATCGATCGTCCATCAAGCTCGCCTGATGCTTGAACGTCAGCTCCGGGCTTACCACGAAGCAACGCTCGGCCGGCGGGCAGTCCGCGTCGCCAACGCAAGGGGAGCCTGCGGTTCCCGAGCAGGCGCGGCCCCAGCCCAGGTTGATCGGCTCCGTCGTGCGGATCGCCTCGAGGTTGGCAAGCGGGGTCGTGAACATACCGGGCGCGGTCTCTTCCCCCATGTAGAGCGACCTTAGACCGGAAAAAGACCGTCCGTCGTCCACCTGCCAAAAGAAGGCGTTGGCGTGCGGCACACTGACACCGGGCCAGCAGGCACCAAACCGGAATGCGATGCCATCCGTGCTCGGGTCGTTGTACTGGCAACGGCTACCGTCCGAGGTCTCCGCACCGTGTAAGACGGCATCGAGGTCCATTTTGGTGAAATTGCCGAAATTGCCCGATTCGAATCCTTCGAAGAACTCAGTCGGCCCGGAACCACCCGAGGTGTCCAGGTCGAGATCGACCCGCAGTTCCTGAGACTCCTCGACACAGAAATCCAGCGTGTCCTCGCAAAACGAAAAACCGTCGATACAGGACAGCCCGGATCGCGAACATCTGCCGATACACGCATCACCCGTGTTAGATCCGCAGTCATCGGTGACGCCGCACGGCTTGCCGCTGATCCAGCACCTCTTATCGGCGCAAACGTCGGTGAAGAGGCAGTCGCCGTGGTCGTCGCACTGTACGCCGCTCAGCGAGCAACGTCGTGGGTTCAAGTCTTCGAATTGAGCCGAGGACATGCTGACTCGGAACGCGGCCGAGAATTCGTCGATCTCGCTCAGATCCGCGCCGGCCCGATCGGCCGCCCCCACCCGGAAGGTGAAGCCGCTGGCAACCGGTTTCGTCTCGCCGGCCGCGAGATCGCCGATGTGTACGACCGGCTCGGCGATGCAGGCCACCTTCGAATCGTCGCTGGACAGACGGGCGACGAGCCCCGTCACGTCGGCGGCGCTGCGATTCGTGACGGTAAACCGCAAGCCCACCGTCTCGTGGGTGTCGGCCCAGCCGTCCGCGTCTCCGTTGTCCACAATGAAGGTGTCGACGACCTCGACCGGAGTGCAGTCCACCGCGCCGTAGCAAGGCGTGCCGTCATCGGAGACGCTCAACTCGAAGTCGTCGGGTTCAGCGGACAGACGCGCGAAGACCCAAACCGTATAGACCTGACCGGCGCGCGAGCACCAGTTTACGTTACCCCTGCTAGTGAAACCGCTGACGCAGATCAGGTGATCGCAACTGTCGCAATAAACGATCACACTGTGATCGAGATCGGAGACGACGCTCGCGCTCATCCGGTTTCCCGTGCCGACTACCTGATACCAGACACCGGGTGGGTCGTCGCGGCGCGAATAATCCTGTTCATGACGACCGCACCCACCGTAATCATCCATCACGCGTGGGAAGCCCAGGACGCTCAAGTCCCCGGCGGGGTCGTGGCCCGCGCCCGTCGTCGTTCCGAGTGTGATGGACGGAACGTCCAGAAAAACTGCACCGTCGCAATGGTCCACCGAGGGACGGGATCTAGGGATCAGTTCGGCCGAGCAAGACACGTGTAGTTCGAAAAGACCAGAAGCGCCCTGCCATCCAGAGACTCGGATCAGCTTCTGCTCACCCGCAAGGACCCGATGGGTGGCGCACGACTCCCACGGGGAGCCGGAACAAGGTTCACTGGGACAGTCTTCGTTGCAGGTAACTTCGTTACCGGAGCAATCGGGGTCCTGTATGGATATGCTGGTGTCCCAGCCCGATCCGCAGGTATCGAGTTCGAGGACTCCTTCACAGGTGGCGGTGTAGAGGTACCAGACGTCCGGGCCCGTGCCATCGAAACAGCCGGTGCTCGACCCATCCACCGAGGCGCCCAAGGTCGTTCCCTGGTGGGTCCCGTCGGTGATCGGTGTCGCCTGCGAACAATCGTCGTTCTCGGGTTGGGCGTTACTGACGTCGGCGATCAGCACGTGACCCAGAAGGGCTCCCAACGCGACGAGGGAACAGGCGCAGATTCGTGACATGACTGTCCTCCGATGGAGGCGTTCTAAGGACCGTCTCGTGCTGACCCCGCCAGGCTCAGCACCACTTTCTTCTCCGCGGGTGCGTCAAAGCCGAGTGTTAGCACACCGTGATGATCACCCTCCGACGTGGGGTGGAATTCGGCCTCCACTACCCCGAACTCACCCGGATTGAGCAGCGCGAACTCGGTCCGGCTGGCAAACGCGGCATGCGAGACCGTGACGCTCGTCAACACCAGCGGAGCGTTCCCCCGGTTGCCGATACCGATCCTCCTCGTCGCGCCTCCATCCACTGCGACGGCACCGAAGTCCACGAAGATCGGCGTCACGGTGATGGAGAGCTCGGACCGGCCGAGGACCGGCGCTCGTACCACGGGCCGTTCGGGATCGTCGCTGGTCACGATCAGCTCTCCCGCGTACACGCCGGGTGCCGTCGGTGAGAACTGGACCGGCAACTCGACGGAACCGAACGGAGGAATCGTGAACCGAGACGTAAAGAACGAGGCAAACTCGGGACGCGTGCTCGCCACGTCGAGCACCACCAGGTCTGCAAATCCGGAGTTCGCCAGACGAAGCATCTTCTTCGACGACACGCCTGCCGGGACGGCACCGAGATCGAGGAGTGCCGGCGCGAAGCCGATCCTCTGCCCGGCGGTCGTCTCCCGGGTGGCGCCGACGGTCGCCGTCACACCACCGACGAAGCGGACTCCCGGGACCTCGTTACCGGCCGTGTTAAGCAGGCTGGGCTCCGAGCGTCCCCCGATCGGTGCGAAATCGAGAGTCGCCGCACCGACTCTCTTGGCTTCGAGGATTAGACTCAGCAAGCGCTGCTGGCCTGTTCCAACTCTATTCTTACCGGGCAGTCGCGTGACGCGAATTTCCGCTCGGCCGGGCGTGTCGCGGTTCACGCGTAAGTCCTGCATGAGGCCGCCGAGGAAATAATCCCCTTCCTCGAAACCGACCGCCTCGAGCACCTGCCCCGCTTCTTCCTCGCCAGGGACAGGTTCGAAGGTTATGGCGAACTCGGCGGCGGTGGACGGGTCGTCATCATCGTTGATCAGGACATCGACCGTCACACGGTCTCCCTCCTGCTCACGCTGCTGCAACGTGATCGTGTTCGAATCCGAGGGAAGTGGGTCCACGAGCGTTGCCCGCAGCGGCGAGGCCTGCTTCATGAGTCGACCGAAATTCGAGACGACCAGCGCCAAGTCGTCCCCGTCGATCACGCCGTTCAGGTCCACGTCGTGCGTACGCCGGTAGTCGTCGTCTTCGATCCGGACCGCCGAGAGTCGGCTGACCTCGGCGACGTCGAAGCCGTCGACGCGATTCGAGCCGTTCGGATCGACGCGGTCCTCGATCTGATTCAAGAAAATGCTGATCGAGTCGCTGCCAACGTTGGACGCGACAAGATCGGGGGCGCCGTCCTCGTCCAGATCGGCGGCGGTCACGAATCTGGGTAGCCGTCCCGAGTAGAAAACCGGGGTCCTCACGAAACCCGCTGCACCGCCGTTGATCAGGCCCCCGATCGAATGGTCGTCCCTCAGCGCGAACGCCAAGTCGTCGAGACCGTCGAGGTTGAGATCGGCCACGGCCAGCGAGATCGGGCTTTCCCCGACGGGCACCCGTTGCACCTCGTTAAAGCCCCCGCTTCCGTCGCCCGTCAAGATACTGACAGTGCCGTCCTCCCGATTTGCCACCGCGAGGTCCACCGGGCCATTCTCATCGAAGTTGCCAGAGGCGATCGCAATCGGCCCGTCGCCGACCGGCACGACCTTATCGGCGTTTCGAAAGAGCAGGGTCGCGTGAACGTCGGGGAGCGCCGATTTGATGAGATCCCCGTGGTCCCTGGAGATCATGACGGAGGGAATCGTGATCGTGGGATCGGTTCCCTGCATTGTCGCTATCGAATGATGATTGGTGGCGACAATGACCGCAGCCGCACCGGCCTCCTGTGCGTGCTTAACCTTGGCTGTGAACGTGCAGCTTCCACGGTCCACAAGCACGATGCCGCCGTCGAAGCTGTCCAACAGCGGCTGGCAAGCATCCGTCGTGGTTCCGTCACCATCGTCCGCCAGCTCGACGGGCCCGCTTACCGGGGCAGAAACCAGTTGTGGCCCGAACACCGCCTGCCTGATCTCATAGTCCCCTGCGATTTCCTGCGGAGCATCGATCCTCATCGCGAGACCGATGGCGCCGAAGTTGCCGCCTCCGTCGCCCAGGTGCAGGCTTACGACGCCGTCGCCGAAGTTAGTCACTGCCAGATCCGGCGCGCCGTCGCCGTTGATATCAGCCACTGCGATAGACGTCGGCGTGTCCGCTGTTGGGAACTCCGTGGGATCGGAGAAGCTGCCGTCGGCGTTCCCCAGCAGAACGCTTACTGTGTTGCTGCGCTCGTTCGCCGTGGCAAGATCCGCGTCGCCGTCCAGATCGAAGTCTGCTGTTGCGGCCCAGATCGGATCGCGGTCTAACCCGATGGGAATCTCCTGGCCTGGAGAGAGGCCTCCCTGACCATCCCCCAGCAGGATGCGCACGGTGCCGACAGCGTTAAACGGAACACCCGTCGGCACGGCCATGTCGAGATCTCCGTCACCGTCGAGATCCGCGACCGCCATGCAGTGCGGGTTGGCGACCTCCACCTGGGCCCTCTCGGCGATGCGAAAACCTCCCAAGCCATCTCCCGGATAGATGATCACCGCGTTCTCCGGTCGGCTGTTGACGGCAAGATCGGCATGGCTGTCCCCATCAAAATCGCCCGACACGACGCAGGCTGGCCAAAACGGTGGGGACTCCGGAAAGAAAATCAACGGTACTTCAGGGATACGCTCGACCGTGCCGAAGCCGCCCAGACCGTCACCGGGGAGAATCGTCACGACAGCGCTTCCCGCCAAGACTACGGCGAGGTCCGTGATGCCATCACCCGTAAGATCGCTCGCAACGGCGGATCTGGGCTGTCCCTCGAGTTCGATCTCGGCGGTCTTGGTGAATCCACCATCGCCCGCGGCTAGCCGTTCGGGGTCGCCGCGCAGTACCGTCACCGAGTTGCCGTCGAGGTTCGTGACGGCCACGTCCGGGTCTCCATCGTCGTCGAAGTCGTCGACCGCGAGCCACACGGGCGCGTCTCCTACCTCGGGAAACTCCCGCACCGCTCCGAATCCCCCCTGTCCGTCGCCGAGGAAGATGTTCACCGAGTCGTCCGCACCGTTGGCAACGGCAAGATCGGCGTCGCCGTCGAGGTCGAAATCCTCTACGGCAACCGCGACCGGCGCCAGCTCCCTGTCCGGGTCCTCGCCGGCCGATAGCACTTCCCCTGTCTCGAATCCGCCGAGTCCGTCGCCGCGAAGGATGCTGATCGAATCGCTCCACGCATTCGCGACCGCGAGGTCGGGGACCCCGTCGCCGCTGAGGTCGGCGACAGCAATCGCCCGCGGGAAGGTCCCGACCGGAATCTCGGCCGTTGCGGTGAAGCCTCCGCTCCCGTCACCCAACATCACCGTCACCGTGTCGTCCGCGCTGTTCGCCACGGCCAGATCTGCCGTCCCGTCGAAATCAAAATCGCCCGCGGCGACGAATACCGGTTCCTCACCCGTACCGGCAAACCCGGCAAGCGAGAATCCTCCTTCACCGTCGCCGAGCAGGATGCTCAGCGCATCGAAAAAGACGTGGGCCACGACCAGATCGGCAGCACCGTCGGCATTGAAGTCGCCCGTCGCGATCGCGACCGGGAAACCCGGAACGGGGACGGCAGGCGCCAGCTCGAATCCGCCTTGCCCGTCGCCAAGCATGACGCTCACGGTGGAGCCCAAAACGTCTGCCGTAGCGAAGTCGAGGACCCCGTTGCCGTCGAAGTCGGCTGCCACGGCGTGGGTCGGACCGTTGCCGGTTGGTAGTCCGAGGTGCGGTCCGAAAAGCTCGACGGCGAGGCAGGGAAGCGCGCTCGCCAGCACGACGAGGACCACTCCCACGAGCAGTGAGTTCTTCAGACGGCGCGCCTGTGAAACGGGTATCCTACTCATATGCCCCCCGCACCCGCTGAGCGGATTATCCTCCCGCGGAGTTTGGGCGCCTATCCGAGAAAAGCGACCAAAATGGTCCTAAATTCGGCTCGAGTCGATGCACCATACGTTGATCGGTAATGCATCTCGTCGAAATAGTTACAATGGCCTCGACGTGACCGGGGGCAAACACGGGGGCAAGCCGGGCGACGGCAGCTT
>Ga0255055_10000504_pt1 | contig 30211 bp, 29 predicted proteins | sample JV7_2_27_MG_FD_188633 | JGI IMG/M metagenome (GOLD analysis project Ga0255055, IMG submission 188633) | Seawater microbial communities from Jervis Inlet, British Columbia, Canada - JV7_2_27 | ecosystem: Environmental > Aquatic > Marine > Inlet | place: Canada: British Columbia | collected...
CCGAAGAAGCCCTCTGCTGTGCTGAAGATTTCCATGTCGACCGTCTTGGATTTCGAGGTGGCCTCCGCGAGGGGGATGGCGACGATCTCCTTCCCTTGGAGGGCGGCCATCTTCCCGAACTCGCCGCGGTGGGCCATCTCGGTCGCGAAAACGCCGTACCGGGTGGCCAGCACCCGGTCGTGCGCTGTGGGGGAGCCGCCACGCTGAATGTGGCCCAGGACTACGAAGCGCGTCTCGAACTTCGTCCGCTTCTCGATCTCCTTGGAAAGAACCTGCGAGATTCCCCCCAGGCGGACGTGCCCGAACTCGTCCGTCATCCTTTCCTGGACGATGAGCTCCCCGTCCTCGCCGGGCTTCTCGGCGAACTTCGCCCCTTCCGCCACCACGACGATGCTGAAAGATTTCCCGCGGCTGTGCCGGCGCAGGATCAGGTCGCATACCTCGTCGAGGTCGATCGGCTTTTCCGGAATGAGGATCGCGTGCGCCCCGCCTGCGATCCCCGAAAAAGTGGCGATCCATCCCGCATTCCGACCCATCACCTCCACGACCATGACCCGGTTGTGGGACTCCGCCGTCGTGTGGATCCGGTCGATGGCGTCGGTGGCGATGGAGACCGCCGTGTCGAACCCGAACGTGAAGTCGGTCCCCGACAGGTCGTTATCGATCGTCTTGGGGACGCCCACGACCGGCAGGCCGCGTTCGTAGAGCTTGCTTGCAGCGCCCAGCGTATCCTCGCCTCCGATGGCGACGAGCGCGTCGAGTCCCAGCAGGCGGAAGTTTTTCAGGACCCTGTCCGGACCGTCGGGGTCCTTGAAGGGGTTGGTGCGGGAGGTGCCGATGATGGTGCCGCCGATGTGCAGGATCCCGGAGACCATCTTGTTGTCCAGATCGTTGTAGGAGATGTCGACGAGCCCTTTCCACCCGTTCTTGATCCCCAGTACGCGGGAATTGTACGTATCCGCCTTCCGCACGACTGCCCGGATGACCGCATTGAGGCCCGGGCAGTCCCCACCGCCGGTTAGCACGCCGATCTTCATCTTGCATCCCCCTGGGTTGGTTTCGGTCAAGTATAACAAAGTCCCGCTCGCCGCAATTGAAAGGAATGAGGCTATATGATAATTTATAACACTTATATCCCGGCAGGATAGAAAGGGAAATCGGTGTCCGTCCCGGCAAGGGAAAAGGTCGAGCTGCTGTCCGGAAACGAGGCGATCGCGCGAGGGGCGTTCGAGTCGGGTGTTACGGTCGCCTCCGCGTATCCCGGAACCCCGAGCACGGAAAATCTCGGGAATTTCGCGCGGTACGAAGGGGTGTACGCGGAGTGGGTCCCCAATGAAAAAGTAGCGGTCGAGGTCGCCCTTGGGGGCGTCGATGGCGGGGGCGAGGGCTCTCGCGGTGATGAAGCATGTGGGGGTAAACGTCGCCGCCGACTCGATTTTCACCGCCTCCTACACGGGAGTCCGGGGGATATGATAGAGCGCACCCGGAAGCGCCTTGCCCAGGAGCTCGGGATCAGCGTCGAGGTAAGGCTGGTCGAGAAGAAGACGATCGTCCGCTCCGAGGGGAAAGCGGAGCGCGTGATCGACAAAAGGAAGCTGTAAGGGGCCTCGCAGCTGCCTTTGGGGGAAATGACGATGAGCACGGGGACGTTGTACATCGTGGCCACCCCGCTGGGGAATCTCGAGGACATTACGCTGCGGGCGATTCGGGTTCTCCGGGAGGTGTCGGTCATCGCCTGCGAGGACACGCGGCGCACCGTCAAGATACTCAACCGATACGAGGTCCGGACGCCCCTGTTCATCTACCACGAGTACAACAAGGTCCGAGCCGGGGTGAGCATACTGCGCAGGCTGCGCGACGGGGAAAGCGTGGCGCTCGTGTCCGACGCGGGAACGCCCGCCATCTCGGACCCCGGATACGAACTGGTGAGGGAGGCGATCGGCGGCGGAGTCCCCATCGAGGTCGTCCCGGGCCCTTCTGCGCTCATCGCCGCGCTGGTGGTCTCCGGACTGCCGACCGACCACTTCACGTTCGAGGGGTTCCTGCCGGCTCGCAGGGAGAAGCGCCGGAAGGCGATGCAGAAGCTCGCCACCGAGAAGAGAACGATGATCTTCTACGAGTCACCGCAGCGCCTTACGTCCTTTCTCCGGGAGGCCGCGGAGGTCTTCGGTGACCGGCGGGCATGCGTCGTCCGGGAGCTCACCAAGATCCACGAGGAGATTCTTCGAGGCACGCTCCCGGAGCTTGACGCGGAGATAAGCAGGCGCGAGTCGGTCCTGGGCGAGATCACCATCGTGATCGGGGGAGGGGAGAAAACGGTCGAGTTGTCCGTGGAGGAAATCGTCAAGGCGGCTCTCGAGGATGCCTCGGGTTCTTCCAGGGACCTTGCACGGGAGATCGCCGAGAGGACGGGGCTGTCCCGCAAGGAAGTGTACGCGGAGATCCTCAGACAGCGGCAAAAATAGGAACGGGCGGCCCGTGAGCCGCCCGCAGGAGACATTCACGCGTCGCGCGAACCGCGCCTATTTCTTCTTCGCGCTCACCTCCACCAGCAGAGAGTCGGAAACGTTCGTCACCAGCAGGAGTGTCCCCGCCACTCCGCGGGCGTCAATCGGGCCGGAGGACGATCTTCCCGAACTGCTTCTGGTCCACCAGTCGCCGGTGGGCCTCCTTCGCCTCGGACAGGGGGAACACGGAGTCGACCACCGGGCGAACCCTGCCCCCCGAGACCATCCGGAGCAGATCGGAGAACTCGGCGTGGGTTCCCATCGTGGAGCCCATGACCGTCAGCTGGTTCCAGAAGATCCGGGCGATGTCCTCTTCCGGGTTCGGCCCCGTCGTCGCCCCGCACGTGAGCAGTCTGCCGCCCCGGGCGAGGGCGGCGATCGACTGCTTCCAGGTCGCTTTCCCCACGGAATCGAGCACGATGTCCACTCCACGCTTTCCGGTAATCTTTCTGGTCTCGCTGGCGAAATCGCCCGTCCCGTGGTCGATTCCGAAATCCGCCCCCATCTCGCCCGCCCGCCGGAGCTTGTCCGCACTTCCCGACGTGACGCCGACGGTGAGCCCGAGCATCTTTGCGATCTGGAGCGCCGCAAGAGATACGCCCCCCCCGATTCCGATGACAAGAAGCGACTCGCCCGGCTTTGCCTTCGCCTTGGTGACGAGCATGCGCCAGGCGGTGAGGAAGGTCAGGGGAAACGCCGCGGACTCCTCCCAGGTAAGGCCCTGCGGTTTCGGGTAGGCGTTGATCTCGGGAGCGACGACGGTTTCGGCGAAGGTCCCCCAGACATGCTCGCCCAGAAGGTGGAAGGTCACGCAGAGGGAGTGTTCCCCCCGGAGGCAGAACTCGCATGACCCGCAGTGGATGCCGGGGTTCAAAACGACCTCGTCGCCTTCCTTCACCCGCGTCACCCCCGGGCCCACGGAGTCGACGATGCCTGCTCCGTCCGATCCCATTACGTGCGGCAGCGAAAGAAATATTCCCGGGATTCCGTTGCGGACGAAGATGTCGAGACGGTTGAGCGCGCCCGCGCGGACACGGACCCGTACCTGACCAGGTCCCGGGACGGGATCGGGAAGGTCACCGTACTGAATCTTTTCGAGGTCTCCGTGCTCGCGGAAAAAGGAAGCCTTCACGGGAGCGGTTCTCTAAGGAGGCGGTCCGGGGAGGACCGTCTCCTGGTCACGGTTCGATCTTGTTGCGGCGCATGAGGTCCTCCAGGGCGGAAACATCGATGTGGAGAAGTTCCGCGGCCCGCTCCCTGTCCCCGTCGGAAAGTGCCAGGGCCTGGAGAACCATCGGCTTTTCGAGGTCCTGTATCGCGTCGCGGATGCCGGGATCCGCCGTGTCGGCCGGTTTTCTGCTTGTCGCCTGCCTTCCCTTCCTGCCGTACAGGATCTCGGTGGGGAGGTCCGCGGCGTCTACCACCGTTCCCTGTTTCTTCCGCTCGGAGATCGACTTCACGAGTTCCAGGAGCTCCCGCACGTTCCCGGGCCAGGAATAAGCCATGAGGGCGCCGATGGCCGTCTGGCTGAAGCCCCGGAGCGGCTTTTTCCGGGCCCGGTTGTCCTCGAAGAGAAAGTGATGGAGGAGCAGGGGAATGTCCTCCGTCCGCTCCCGGAGCGCGGGAATGCGTACCGTCCCCGGGGAAAGGAGGTCGCGGAGACCCGCCGGTATTATTCCCTTTGCTGCGAGGGTTTCGAGGTCCGTCGAAGAGGAAGCGATCACCCGGATGTCGAGTTCGACCTCCTCGGTGGCGCCGATGGGCGTGATCGTCCTTTCGGAGAGGAAGGTGGCGATTCGCTCCAGCACCCGCGGGCCCGCCTCTCCGATTTCGGAGAAGAACATGGTCCCGTGGTTCGTCATCGCGAGCTTGCCCGGACGGGGGAGCACCGCTTCCTCGTACGCCCCCGGCGCGTACCCGAACAGATCGCCTTCCAGGATCTCTTCGCTCACCCCCGCGCAGTGCACAGGGACGAACAGTCCCGAGGACCGCGAGCTGTGGAAGTGCAGGATCCGCGCGAAGAAAGATCGCCCCGTGCCACGCTCTCCGGCCAGAAACACGGGGTTTTCCGTGTCGGAGAGCCGCTGCACCGCAGCGATCACTTCCTGGATGGGCGCGCTCGTGCCCACGACGGAGTGCAACAGGTGCCCGCTGCGGGATTCCGCCTTGAGGTAGAGATTTTCCCGCATCAGTTGTCTTTGGATGTACGCCTTGTCTACGAGGTGGAGGACCTCATCCGCCTTGAAGGGCTTCGCAATGTAGTGGAAGGCGCCCGCCCGCATCGCCTCGATGGCGGTGTCCACGGTTCCGTATCCCGTCATCATGATGACCTCGGCGTCCGACTGGAGTTTCTTGGCCGTGCGGAGCACCTCGATCCCGTCGGAGCCGGGCATCTTCAGGTCGGTGAGCACGATGTCGAAACGGCTCTGTTCGAGCCTGTCGATTCCGGAGGACCCGGAATCGGCGGTCTGCACCTCCCACCCTGCCGAACGGAAGAGGTCGTCGAGGAAGGTGAGGATCTGGAGTTCGTCGTCGACGACCAGGATTCTCCTGTGCGATGGGACCCTCAAGGTCTATTTCCTCCTGACTACCCAGTAGATCGCGACTCCTCCCGCGGCGAGGATGAGCACCAGGGACGCCCACTCCAGGCGACGGAATCGGGAACGCGTGTTTTTCTCGGCGGCGGACCGCTCCTCGTACGCCCTCGCCCCTCTGGTAACGTTGTTCGCGTAGGCCGGAAGCGATGGCACCGTCATAAGGGAGAGGAGCAGGAAAAGCAGGGTGATTGCGACCACCCGGGCTCCTCTCCGGCGCGGTGCGGGTACGGTTTTCATCGTGTATTTTATACCACGAATCGGAGGAGCGTGGAGCAGGAAGCGCAACGGCTCCCGGCAAGACCGGAAAGGTCGGTGCGGTACCCGTGCCTCCTGACGACGGTCACCTCGCATGCCGGGCAGACGGTGTCCCCGGCCCCCTCCAGGTGGTAGTTGCCCACGTAGACGTATGGCAGCCTTTCCCGGGCGATCCGGAAAGCCGCGGCGAGCCGGTCAGGAGGCGTAGGGGGTGCGCTGAAGCGATGCATGGGCGTGTACCGGGAAAGGTGGAGAGGAATCTCCGGGTCGACCCCCGCGACGAAGTCCACGACGGCGCGGATCGACGCATCCGAATCATTCTCCCCGGTGACGAGGAGGGTGGTGACCTCCACGTGCGTGGCCTTCGCGCTCTCCCGGATGGTGTCGAGCACAGGAGAGAGCTTTCCCCCGCAGATTTTCCGGTAGAACTCCGGGTCCATCGACTTCAGGTCGATGTTCATCGCATCCACCAGGGGAAGGAGTTCGGCGAGCGGCTCCGGGGAGATGAATCCGTTCGTGACGAGAACGTTGGTCATCCCGGCCTTCCGGAACTCCCGGGCACAGTCGACGACGAATTCGAACCAGATCAGCGGCTCGTTGTAGGTGTAGGAGATCCCGACGGCCCCCTCCCTCCGGGCGGCCCGGACGAGATCGGGAACGGGGACGGGAGCCAGAGGGGCAGCGCACTCCACGAGGGGATGGTTCTGGCAGAATCCGCACTGAAAGTTGCACCCGACCGACCCGATCGACAGGATCGGCTTGCCCGGGTGGAAGTGGTAGAGCGGCTTCTTCTCCACCGGGTCGAACTGGACGGCGGACACCTTTCCGTAGGTGAGGGCGAAAAGCCTCCCCCCCCGGTTTTCGCGCACCCGGCAGATTCCCCTTTTCCCCTCGGAGATGAGGCAGCGGTGGGGACACAGTTCGCATCGCACGGCGCCGTTTTCGGGCAGCCAGTGGACGGCCGGGTGAGCTTCAGTAACGGACATGGAACCCCTCATACGATGCGGTGGAGTCGCGCCATTCCACGGCGATGTCCGTGACGACAGCACCCGGCGGCCCCTCGCGAAGGAAGGCGATGACATTCTCCACCGCCGCCCGATCCCCCTGGAGGACCGCCTCGACCTGTCGCCCCGGGAGGTTGCGAACGAATCCGCGAACGAAGTGCCGGGTTGCCGCGTCGCGCGTCGACGCGCGGAAGAACACTCCCTGGACGCGTCCCGACACGATCACGCGGGCCTCCTGGGAATCCTTCATCCATCTCCTCCGAATTCTCCCTCGATAAATTCCTCCTCGCTGATCACGCGGATCCCCATCTCCTTCGCCTTCGCGAGCTTGGAGCCTGGGTTCTCTCCCGCCACGAGGTAGTCCACTCTCCGGCTGATCGCCGTCGCGACAGTTCCCCCGCCCTTGCGCACGATCTCCTTCGCCTTCGCCCTCGGGAGCCCGAGGCTTCCCGTGAAGAGGAATGTCTTGCCGGCGAAGATCCCTTCGGTCGCCGGCTCCGGCCGGATTTCCACCGTTTTCCCCTTCAGGAGATGGTCCACGACCAGATTGCCTTCTACCGAGTCGAAATATTCCCGGATGCTCCGCGCCACCTCGGGTCCCACCTCGTGGACGGCGGAGAGCTCCTCCGGGGCCGCCGTCCGAATCGCATCGATCGTCCCGAATCTCCGGGCGAGCACCCCGGACAGGTGCTCCCCCACGTGGGGGAGCCCCAGAGAGAACAGGAAGCGGCCCAGCGTGGGGGTGCGGCTTCGCTCGACCGCCTGGACGAGGTTGTCCGCGGACTTGTCTCCCAGGCGCGTAAGCCCGGCCAGCATATCCCGGTTCAGCCGGTACAGGTCCGCCGGTTCGGCCACCAGACCCTCGTCCACGAGCAGGGAGAGAACCTTGGGCCCGAGCCCCTCGATGTCCATGGCGTTCTTCGAGACGAAGTGGCGTAGCGACTCCTTGCGTCGTGCCACGCAGTTCTTCCCCGTGCAGCGGTGCGCCACCTCGCCCGCCACGCGGGTGACGGGAGAGCCGCAGATCGGGCACCGGTCTGGCATTCGGAACGGCGTTCCCCGGCCCCGCTCCTCGCGTTTCGCGGAGAGGGATCCCACCACCTCGGGAATAACGTCCCCCGCCCGCTGGACCACGACCCGGTCCCCCACGCGGATGTCCTTGGCGTCGACGTTGTCCTGATTGTGCAGCGTGGCCCTCCGGACCTTCACTCCCCGGACGGTCACGGGGGACAGGATCGCCACGGGGGTCAAGGTTCCCGTGCGGCCGACGCTCACGACGATCTCCTCCACCGTCGTCTCCGTCCGGTCCGGGGAGAACTTCGCCGCAATGGCCCATCGGGAAGAGCGGGCGACTTCCCCCAGCTCCCGCTGGACGCCCAGCTCGTTGACCTTGGCCACGATGCCGTCGATCTCGTAGGGCAGGGAATCCTTTTTCGCTTCCACCTCCCGGTAAAACGCGATCACCCCCTCGATGTCGAGCGGACCATCCGGGTAGGAACGATCCTTCGGATCGCGGCGGTGCTCCTCCGGGAGGAATCCCTTTGTGCCATCCCGATTCACAGGAAACCCCCACGAGTACAGCCGGTCGAGTTCCTCCATGTGGGTGGAGAAGAGAAAAGAATCGATGGGAGAGAGTTCGGATGCGCCTGGATCGATCCGCCCGATCCCGTAGACCCAGAGCCTGAGGCGCCGGCTCGCGGTCACGCGCGGGTCGAGCTGCCGGACCGACCCTGCCGCGGCGTTCCTCGGGTTCGCGAAGGCTGCTTCCCCCAGGCGTTCCCTGCCGCGGTTCAGGCCGGTGAAATCGTTCTTTTCCATGAAGATCTCGCCGCGCACGTCCAGGACGTCGGGAACGGGCCCGGCGGAGGAACTCCGCGGGATGGTGAGCGGGATGTCCGAAATCGTCTTCAGGTTTGGGGTCACATCCTCCCCCCGGACTCCGTCCCCCCTCGTGGCTCCCCGGACGAACCTTCCATTTTCGTAGGTGAGCTCAACTGCCAGCCCGTCGATCTTTACCTCGGCGGTGTACCCGAAAGGGTCGACGCGCCCCCCCCCGGGGTACCCCCGGTTCTCCAGGTGCCGGCGGATCCGGGCGTCGAACTCTCTCAGTTCGTCCTCACCGAATGCGTTCTGGAGGGAGAGCATGGGACTCTGGCGCACCACCACACTGAACGCCTCGACCGGCTCCGCTCCCACCCGCTGGGTCGGCGACTCGGGATCGGCCAGCTCGGGATGGGCCTCTTCGAGCCGCGCAAGTTCGCGAAACATGGCATCGTACTCGGCATCGGGGATCTCGGGGGCGTCTTCACGGTAGTACCGGTCGTTGTGGTACCGGATCAGGCGCCGGAGTTCCTGGATACGGGATTCGGGAGAGCCTCGGGTCATCCTTGCGTTCCTTTCGGGGGAGGCGCAGGAAAAGATTTTGATGGGATTCCCATCACGATTATACAATGAAAAAAGGCGAGCGAATTTACGTCTTGCGCCGGAAGCAGCCCCCTCCGGGTGCACCCGGGGGGGGGGCGGCCCCCGCTGCAGGTTCGATCGAGATGCGGACCGGGGAAGGACGCCATAAGGGGTGTGCGATGAGATCGTTCTGGAAAAAGCTCCTGGGGGGCGAGCAGAAGGATCCCGGGGAGGGGAAGGGCCAGTACGGTGTGGATTACGTAGGCGTGTCCGAGCTGATACGGTTCAACAGAAACCTGATCGAGGCCCTGAAGCACGAGAGGAGCGGGATCGCCCTATACACGAAGTTTCTCGACGAGGCCAACGACGAGAGGGGACGGGAAATGTACCGGAAACTCCTCGAGGAGGAGCGACGGCACATCCGCATGGTCGAGGAGGAGATCGAGGAGCACAAGAAGCAGGGATACTGGGGCTGACCCCGTCCTACCCTTCCTCGAGTGCCACGATGCCGGGGAGCCGTTTCCCCTCCAGGAGTTCGAGGAACGCCCCGCCGCCGGTCGACACGTAGGACATCCGGGAAAACAGACCCGCCTTGTGCAGCGCCGTGTCGGTGTCGCCCCCGCCGACGATGGTGATCGCCTTGCTCTCCGCTAAGGCCCGCATGATCGAATAGGTGCCGTTGGCGAACGTCCCGATCTCGAACGCCCCGAGCGGCCCGTTCCAGACAATGGTCATCGCGTCCTGCAGCGCCGCCTTGAAAAGGAGCGATGTGGCCGGTCCGACATCCCCCGCTGTCCACCCGGGGGGGATCTCCTGGGCGGGGACGATCTTCGAGGCGGAAGGTGATTCGAGACGGTCGGCAACCACGACGTCCACGGGCAGATAGAACTTGACCTTGCGGCCGGCGGCATTTGCGAGCACCTTCTCCGCGGTTTCCACCATTTCCGCCTCGTAGAGGGAATTGCCCAGCTCGTAGCCCCGCGCAGCGAAGAAGGTGTTGGCCATCGCACCGCCGATGAGGACCTTGTCGACTTTCCCCACGACGTTGTTGATCGCCTCGATCTTCCCGGAGATCTTGGCTCCCCCGAACACTGCAACCAGCGGGCGGGCGGGGGAGACGAGGGCCTTCTCGAAATAGGCGATCTCGTTCCTCATCAGAAGCCCCGCTCCCTTCTCCCCGACGAACCGGGTGACAGCGACGTTCGACGAGTGCCCCCGGTGGGCCGTCGCGAACGCATCGTTCACGTACACGTCGCACAGGGCCGCAAGCTGTTTCCCGAAAGTCTCGTCGTTTTTTTCCTCGCCGGGGTGGAACCGCACGTTCTCCAGAAGGAGAACGTCGCCCGGCTGCATCGAGGCCACGGCCTTCTCCGCCGTCTCCCCGACGCAGTCGGGGGCGAACGGCACATCCTTCCCGAGGAGGGAGGAGAGACGCTTCGCCACGGGAGAGAGGCTCATCCCGGGGACCACCTTCCCCTTGGGGCGTCCCATGTGGGACAGGAGGATCGTCTTCGCCCCCATTTCCAGGGACAGTCGTATCGTGGGGAGGACCGCCTTGATCCGCGTGTCATCCGTGATGTTTCCCGCCTTGTCCAGGGGAACATTGAAATCGACGCGGATGAGCGCGCGCTTCCCGGAGAGATCGAGCTGGTCGATGGTCCGCACCTTCACCGTTTACCCTCCCCACTGGTCTGCGAGAATAGTACCAGAAAGCGTATCCGCCGTCAGGACCCAGGCAGCCCCATCACAATGTCGAGCGCGACCAACAGGGTGATGATCAATTCCGGCGTTTCGGCGCCGCGCCGATCATCCCGGTGCTCCCGGGAGATAGGGAAACAGATTGAACAGGAGGTGCAGGAGTACGGGGACGTAGATGTTGCCCGATCTCTTCCGGCTCCATCCGAAAAGAAGGGCGGGGAAGAAGGTGAGTGCCCGGAACAAAGACGCATGGATGATGAGGTGCCCTGCCGCAAAGAGGAGAGAGGAGGCGGTGATCGGCTCCCAACCCTTCTCCTCGAAGGCGTCGTACAGGTACCCCCGGAAGAAGACCTCTTCCGGGAGGGCGACGAGGAACGCCTGGCGGATGACGATTGCGCCGAGCGACGGAGTCCCCGCACCATGGAAGGCAGGGAAGGGGGAGAACGGAGAGAGGGAAAAGAGGAGGAACGCAAGGGCTCCCACCGTCCCCAGGGCCAGGAAGAGGACCGCGCTCCTTTTCGCGTCCGCAACGCGGGTCCAGGACGCCACACGCCCTTTCCGGTAGTGCAGGAAAGGAGCATACAGGAACAGGGCCGCCCCCAGCAGGTCGGGCTGAAGCAGCGGGGACGGATAGTGGGTGGCCAGGCGCAGTGCGAGCACAACCCCGGTGAACAGGAGAATCGCCTTGATGGGAAACGATCCGGGTGAACGCACGACCGTTGAGTTTCCCTTCTACCCGATCGGTCGGATCCGCTGGAACAGCTCCGGGAACCGGTCGATGGTGAAGTCGGGGGAGTGCTCGTTGAACCCCTCCGTGCCGAGCCCATAGGTGACGCCGCACGTGGCGACTCCTGCCCCCTGTCCGGCGAGGATGTCGTTCACGGAATCCCCGACCATGAGGGACTCCGCGGGAGAGACTCCCCGATCCTTCAGGATTTGGAGCAGCCCGTCCGGGTGCGGCTTCTTGTTCCCGAAACTGTCTCCCCCACGCACGTCGACGAAGTGCCTGGAGAGAGACAGGCCGGTGAGGATGGTTCGGGTCATGTCGACCGGCTTGTTGGTCAGGATGGCCATCTCGAACTTGCCGCTGTGCGCTTCCAGGTTTTCCCGGACCCCGGGGTAGGGGACGGTCGTGTCCAGCAGGTGCTCCCGGTAATGGGCGAGAAACGTTTCCAGGACGCGGGGAAGGATCGCTTTTCCGTCGGCCCCCAGGGACCGCTGGATGAGCATGGAAGCTCCGCTGCCGACGTAGGAATAGATCGTCTCGTTCGGCAGGGAGGGGTACCCGAATGCGCCTAAGCCGTAATTGACCGAATTCGCCAGGTCGACCTTGGAATCGACGAGAGTTCCGTCCAGGTCGAACACCACCAGCCGGACCGCTTTCCCCATATCCACCCCTTTCCGGCGCGAAAAGAAATGCGCACCCCTATCATTCTAATGGAAAATCCCCCTTTTCCCAGACCTGGGATCCGTTTCGGCACGTTCCTGTTTCTGTAAACCCATGATCGGGTGCTCGGGTTGACAGGTGCTCCAAGTTCCGCAAAAATTGGGGGGTCGCCGCAGTCAGAGCCGACTAAGGGGAGGGGCTTCCCTGGAAGACTTCTGGAATCGGATCCGGACAGACGCCATGGGCGGAGAGGGGATTTGCGAAGCAGACGCTCTCACGGTCCTGTCGCTGCCGCAAAGGGACCTCTGGCGCCTCCTCGGCGTCACGGAAGGCGTCCGCCGCAACTTCAAGGGAGACGGGGTAAGGCTCTGCTCCATCGTGAACGCGAAGTCGGGGCTGTGCTCGGAGGACTGCTCCTTCTGCTCCCAGTCCACCCGGTCGAAGGCCGACATCCGGAAATATCCGCTGATCGAAGAGGAGGAAATGGTCCGGGCCGCCCGGGACGCGAAGTCCCGTGGGGCAAGGGAGTTCTCGATCGTGTCGTCCGGGTTCGCGATGCGCAGCCGCGCGGAGCTTGAGAAAGTGGGGAACGCCGTCGAGCGGATCCGGTCCGAGGTGGGGATCGAGACGTGCGTGAGCCTCGGGACCCTGTCCGCCGGGGAGGTGGCCTACCTCCTTTCGCGGGGACTCCGGTCGGTGCACCACAATCTCGAGACGTCCCGGCGTTTCTTCCCCTCGATGTGCACGACCCACGACTACGAGGAGGACGTCCGCGCGGTCCGGGCGGCGAAGGAGGCAGGGGCGTGGGTCTGCTGCGGGGGAATCTTCGGCATCGGCGAGACGGACGCGGACCGCGTCGAACTGGCCATGACGCTTCGCGAGCTTTGCGTGGACTCGATCCCGATGAACTTCCTCAACCCGGTTCCGGGGACCCCGGTGGAGGGGAGGAACGAGCTCACCCCCTTTGTCTGTATCAAGATCATCGCGATGATGCGGCTTTGCCATCCCGGGCGGGAGATCATCGTCTGCGGAGGGCGCGAGGTGAACCTGCGGGACATGCAGAGCTTCATGTTCGCCGCGGGGGCCTCCGGGACGATGGCGGGAAACTACCTGACAACGACCGGGCGCCCGGCGGAAGATGACATCCGGATGATCCGGGACCTTGGTCTTACCATCCTTCCCGTCTGATGGAACTTCCCTTTCTCGACGAGGAGATCGTTGCCCTGAAGGAGAAGGAGCGGTACCGGTTCCTGCGTCGTCTGTCCACTCCGCAGGAAGCCCGGATCACGATCGAGGGAAAGGAGGTGCTGAACTTCTCCTCCAACAACTACCTGGGGCTGGCCAACCACCCGGAAGTGGTCGCGGCGCTTGCAGACTGCGCAGGACGGTACGGGGTCGGCTCGGGCGCCTCCCGGCTCATCAGTGGGCACATGGACGTCCACGCGGAGCTCGAGGAGGCGATGTCGCGCTTCAAGGGGTCGGAAGGATGTCTCACGTTCAGCGCGGGGTACATGGCCAACCTGGGGATCCTGTCCACTCTAGGGAGTCCCGACGCGACGATCTTCTCGGACGAATGGAACCACGCCTCCATCGTGGACGGCTGCCGGCTGTCCCGCGCCCGCGTTGAGGTGTACCGCCACACGGACGTCACCCACCTGGAGGACCTCCTCAAGGCCTCCTCCTCCCGGCGAAAGATCGTGGTGACGGACAGCGTCTTCAGCATGGACGGGGACATCGCCCCCCTCCCCGACCTCGTTACGGTCAAGGACCGGTACGGGGCGATTCTGGTCGTCGATGACGCCCACGCCACGGGCGTGCTCCCGCCACGAGGCCGCGGCTCTGCGGATCACTTCGGCCTCACCGGCCGGGTCGAGATCCTGATGGGGACATTCTCCAAGGCGCTGGGCACGTACGGCGCGTACATGTGCTCCACGCGGCGCATGGTCGAGTACTTCATCAACAAATGTCGCCCCTTCATCTTCAACACCGGTCTTCCCCCGGCGATCGCGGGAGCAACGCTTGCCTCTCTCGGAATCCTTACCCGGGAGCCCGGACGGATCAAAGCCTTGTGGGAGAACGGGCGGCTGTTTCGGAGGGAAATGGAGGCGCGGGGAAGGGAAGCCGGATCGGACACCGCCATCGTGCCGATTCTGGTGGGGACCGACGGGGACACGATGGCGGTATCCCGGGCGCTGTTCGACCGGGGGGTGTTCGTTCATGGGATCCGTCCCCCCACGGTGCCGGAGGGAACGGGGCGTCTGCGCCTGACGCTCATGGCCACGCACACCGCCGAGATGGTGCGCACGGCGGCTGCGAGGATCGACGAGGCGCTTTGGGAGCGGGGTATTGGAACGAACGGAACGGTTGCGGAAAAGCGATAAGAAGGCGATCTGGCATCCCTTCACCCAGATGGCGGACTGGGAGAAGGATGCCCCGCTCATCATCGAGCGCGGGGAGGGGAACTACCTCTTCGACACGGAGGGGCGGAAATATTTCGATGGCGTCTCGTCGCTGTGGGTGAACCTGTTCGGGCACGGCAGAAAGGAGATCGACGAGGCCGTCCGCTCCCAGCTCGACAGGGTGGCCCATACCACTTTCCTGGGGCTTTCCCACCCACCGGCGATCGAGCTCGCGGAGAAGCTCCTGGCCGTTTCGCCCCCTGGCCTCTCCCGGGTCTTCTATTCCGACAACGGCTCCACCGCGATGGAGGTCGCCATCAAGATGGCGTTCCAGTACTGGCGCCAGCGGGAGGGGGGGGCGGAGGCAAGACGGGAATTCCTTGCTCTCTCCGAGGCGTACCACGGCGATACGATCGGATCGGTCTCCGCTGGCGGGATCGACCTCTTCCACAAGATCTTCCGGCCGCTTCTGTTCTCCGTCCGGAGGCTTCCCGCTCCCCACTGCTACCGGTGCCCCTACGGGCTGTCCCGCCCCTCCTGCAGTCTGTTCTGCGCGGACCGTATGGAGGAAGAAGTGCGGGCCCGGAAGGAGGTCCTCGCCGCGGCGATCGTGGAGCCGCTCGTGCAGGGGGCGGCGGGGATGCTGCTGATGCCGGAAGGGTACCTTGCGAGGCTTCGGGCGGTGACACGGGAGTGCGGCGTCCTTCTCGTCTGCGACGAAGTGGCCACGGGGTTCGGCAGGACGGGGACGATGTTTGCCTGCGAGCAGGAGGGGGTCTCTCCGGACATCATGGCGGTTGCCAAGGGAATGACGGGCGGGTACCTCCCGCTTGCCGCGACGCTCACCACCGAGGAGATCTATCGGGCGTTTCTGGGGGGCTACGAGGAGTTCAAGACGTTTTTCCACGGCCATTCCTACACGGCCAATCCCCTCGGGTGCGCGGCCGCGATTGCGACCCTTTCGGTCTTCGGGCGGGAGGACGTCCTCCCGCGGGTGTCCCGGCTGGCGGAGACGATGGCCTTCGAGCTGGCGAAGCTGTCCGGCCACCGGAACGTGGGAGACATCCGGCAGAAGGGACTGATGGCGGGGATCGAGATCGTGGCGGACAAAGAGACCCGCGAGCGGTTTCCCCCGGAGAGGAAGGTCGGCCAGCGGGTGATCCGGAAGGTGAGGGATCGCGGGGTCATCCTCCGTCCGCTAGGAGACGTCATTGTCCTTATGCCTCCCCTGTCCTCCTCGGAAGAGGAGATCGGGGCCCTGGTCCGCTCCGCCGGCTGGGGGATCGACGCGGTACTTGTGGGAGGGGGCACTCTTCAACATGAGACTTGATAAAAACAGGAGTGTTCCCCCCTGGAATGTCCCCCCATGAGGAGTGTCCCCCTGAAAGCGATCCTGATCACGGCGACCGATACGGGTGCAGGGAAGACCTATGTTGCCTGTCTCCTCGGAAAGGCGATGAGGGGGAAGGGGTTCTCCGTGCGGCCCTTGAAGCCGGTCGAGTCCGGGTGCAATCCGGGTGCGGACGGGGCCCCGTTCCCGGGAGATGCGTCGTCCCTTCGCGAAGCGATCGCCCCGGACCTGCCTCTCTCCGCTGTCTGCCTGTACCCTCTCTCTGCCCCGCTTTCCCCCCACCTGGCTGCGCGCGAAGAAGGAGTTGTCATAGACACCGGCCACGTCCTTGCCGCGATCGCGGGGGCGGTGGAGGAGTTCGACCTGGTTCTGGTGGAAGGTGTGGGCGGGATCACTGTGGAGATTCGCGAGGGGTATCGTATTGCCGACCTTGCGAAATACGCCCGTCTCCCCGTGCTGGTGGTGGCGGAGAACCGCCTCGGGGTCCTGAACCACCTGAGGCTGACCATGCATTTTCTCCGGTCCGAGGGGCTCCCCCTCTTCGGGGTCGTCTTGAATGACAGGACGCCGGGTCCGTTCCCGGCGCGGGACCGCAACGAAGGGGAGGTTCGCCGCATCGCGGGGGACCGCTATCTGGGGAGGGTACCGCACGGAGCCCGCTCTCTCCCGGAGGGGATCCTCTCCGGGTTTCTCGGGCTCCTCTCCCGCTGATCGCCCCCTCCGCACGGGATCCTTATATAATACCGCCCATGTCTCGACGGTCCGGACGCCCCTTCGGCATACGGTGCAGAAGAACCTTCCGCTACATCTATCTGCGCCTGGTCCGCGTGGGGGGGGATCCGGTCCATGTCTCGCTGGGATTTTCGCTCGGGGTGTTCCTGGGCGTGTTTCCCACGTTCGGGATCGGGATTCCGCTCTCCCTGCTCTTCGCCTCGTTACTCCGGTGGAACCGCGTTTCCGCGGTGCTTGGGTCCCTGGTGATGAACCCGCTCACGACGCCGTTTTTCTGGACTCTCTCCGGGGCGGTGGGAGCGGCAATCTTCCGGGCCGACGCGAGCAGGCTGCTTTCGAGCGTCCAGAACGGGGAGCGACTGCGGGGGCTGACCTTGGGGGCGGGGATCTACCTCGCGGGAAACACGATCGTCGCCCTGGTCACTGCCACGATCGCCTATTTCCTGGCGCTTCGGGCGGTCCTCCTGTACCGGAAAAAGCGGAGGGAGAGGAGGCGGAAACGGAAGTTCCGGGAGGGAGGCGATTAGAACCAGGGGAGCTTGGGCGCCTACGGTCTCCTCCCCCGGTCCACGGCCCACACGACGGCGAAACTCGCGAAGAAAAGCCCGAAGAGAGGGATGGTCATCAGCGCCAGGTTGTAGACGTCCGGGGTTGGCGTAAGGACGGCGGACAGCACCACGCACCCCAGCATGGCATGGCGCCACTTGTTCCGGAAGAAGGCGGGCGTAAGCAAGCCGGCCCTGGCCAGGAAGTAGGAGACGAGGGGCGCCTCGAAGGAGAAGCCCAGGACAAGGAGCATCGTGCCGCAGAAGGAGACGAACCTCCGGGCCGAGATAAGCGCCCGCACCTTGGGCGTCTCGAATCCCGTAAGGAACCCGATGCCGGCCGGGAGAAGAACGAAGTACCCAAGCATCATGCCGACGAGAAAAAGACCGGTCGCCGCCCCGATGACGGCCCACCCCCACCGTTTCCAATCCGGCACCCGGGGGACGACAGTCCCCTGCCAGAGCATCCATGCCCCGATCGGCACCGACAGCGCAAGGCCGCAGTATAGTGCGATCGAAAGCGTGGCGAAGAACCCTTCCGACGGGTTGTAGGCGATCAGCTTCCGGTTGAGAAGCCGCACCAGGATAAGGAGGATCTGCTCCGAGAAGAAGTAGGCGCCCGCGGTCAGAACGACCACGAGAAGCGCGTAGATCGCAATCCCCTTCCGGGCCTTCTCGACTTCGGCGAGAATGCTGAGGAATCTGTTTTCCAAGAACCCTCCGGTGCGGATCTCTGCTATGTAATAGTACAGCGGCTTCGGGGAAAGGGGAAAGGATGCGGCACACGGTACCCGGGTACGTCCACCGGCCCGGGCTTCACTGCGGTTCCTCCGCCATGCGGAACCTGCTCGGCGTCCGGGGGGCCGTTCTCTCGGAACCGATGTGCTTCGGTCTGGGCTCGGGTGTGGGTTTCCTGTGCCTGCCCGCGCTTCCGGTCCCTCCCGGCGTTGCATTCCACGGGCGGATCATGGAGATGGAGAGGGCGTTGTGCGATGCCTTGGCGATCCCGTTCCCGGAGCGGAGGGGAATCCCCCGCGAGCCAGGGTCCGAGGTTTTTAATCCCGGTGTTTGAAGTGCCGCCGGACGTACCAGACGATGCCGGCCACGATCACCGCCCCGATCAACAGGTCGAACTTGTGGAAATACCCCCGCAAGGTGGGCCACTGTTCCCCCATCACCATCCCGATATACGCCAGCCCCAGGCACCAGGGAAGGGATCCCGCGAACGTGTAGGCGATAAACCGCTTCATCTCCATCCGCGCGACCCCCGCGGGGAAGGCGATGAACGTGCGGATGACAGGGAGGAGGCGCGCGAAGAAGACGGTCGCCTCGCCGTGCCGGTTAAACCAGCGGTCCGCCATGTCCAGGTCGTGCCGGGACATGAGGATGTACTTCCCGTACTTCTCGATGAGCGGCCGTCCCCCGTACATTCCCAGGTAGTACGCCGGGATCGAGCCGACGACGCAGCCGAACGCTCCGGCCAGACCGACGGACCAGAGGGAATATTTTCCCAGGAAAACGAGGTAGCCGGAGAACGGCATGATGACCTCGGAGGGGAGGGGGATGCACGCTGACTCGATGGCCATCAGAAGGACGATGCCCGGCAGTCCCATCTGCGAGATCACGTAGATGACGAACGCGGCGAGCGCCTCGAGTATCCTGGTCACCATGGCTTAGGAAACGTTCCTATCCCACCGTGAGGTACGGCGGCCCGAAACGCAGCGTCGGCTGGGCGTCGCCCACGGGAACCCCCTGCCCCTCTTTTCCGCAGGTCCCCAGGCCAAAACCCAGGTCGGACCCGACCATGTCGATCATCGAAAGGGCCTCCGGGCCGTTCCCGGTGATGGTTGCGCCGCGCACCGGCTCTCCCTGCCGGCCGCTCTCGATCCGATACCCCTCGGCCACCTCGAACATGAAGTCGCCCGTCACGGTGTTTACCTGCCCGCCGCCCATCTTCCGCACGAGAAGCCCCCGGTCCACCGAGCGCACGATATCGTCCGGCGGAGTCTTCCCCGGAAGGATGATGGTGTTCGTCATCCGTGGCATCGGCTTGTGCCGGTACGACTCCCTCCTCCCGTTCCCGGTCGACCGTCCCCCCTCTCTCATCGCCTGGAGCCGGTCGTAGAGGAATCCTTTCAGGACGCCGCCCGAAACGAGTACGGTCCGATGCCCCGTCGTCCCCTCGTCGTCGATTCCGAACGACCCCCGTTTCCCCGGCACCGTGGCGTCGTCGACGATCGACACGAGCGGGCTGGCCACCTGTTGTCCCAGCTGGTCCCGGTAGACCGACATGCCACGGCGTGCGAGGTCCGCCTCCAGCCCGTGGCCGATCGCCTCGTGGACCATCGTCCCGCCCGCCTCGGAGGAAAGCACGACCGGCATCCTCCCCCCTCCGATTCTCCCCGCCGAGAGGGCGCGAATCGCTCTTCCCGCCGCCTTTCCCGCGAGCGCCTCCGGGAGGAACTCCTCCAGAAACTCCCATCCGCACGTGCCGCCGCCGGTCTCGTATCCCATGGTGAGGCCGGACCCGTTCCCGGCCACGCACTGGACGGTGAGAAGAGTGAAGGTCTGGGCGTCCGAGGCGAAGACTCCCGGGTGCGCCGCGATTTCGATCCGCCGTTCCGCCTCCCCGTACATCGCCCGGACCTGGCGTATCTCCCGGGATATCCCGCGGGCGGTCCGGTCCATGCCGGTGACGAGGGCGACCTTCTCCCCGACCTTTCTCAACCCCGGCGAAACGCGTACGATGGAAGGCCCCCGGGCGGTTTCGGGGGTGGCGGGAAGGACAGCGGGGACTCCCCCCCCACTTGCGTACCGTGAAAGGTCGCGCGCAAGGGAGAGGACGGTCCGTTCGTCGCATTCGTTGGTGAAGGCGTAGAAGGTCTTCTCCCGGAAAAGGAGCCGGATTCCGATTCCTGCATCCGTCCCCGACAGGACGCGCTCGACCTTCCCGTCCTCCCGCTGGACCGAAAGCGATTTCACCTCCTCGTAGAACAGTTCCCCGTACTCCCCCCCGCGGGACAGCAGGGCGGAAAGGACCGTCTCCGTGCGCATCTCCGAAAGCATTGCGCCCTCCGGGGCAGCTGCCGACCTTCGCCGGGCCAGGTCGGTTCTATGGCCGGACGTTGGGTGGTTCCCCGCGTTTTGTGTATACTTATTCCATTAAGTGTACCCGAGGGGGCGGATGAAAGCGAAAATCTTGGTGGCGGCCCTCGCAGCCGCATTTCTAATTGCCCGTGATGCCGGGGCATTCCACGGAAACAGCACGGCGGCCAGCGCCCGCCTGCAGGGTCGGGCATACTCCCAGTTCCTGTCCGGCTACCTCCATTACCGGGAAGGGGATCTGGATGCGGCTCTCGAATCGTACCGAAAGGCCCTCCGGTATCAGGAGACCGAGCCGGCAATCCTCTTTGAGGTAGCGAACGTCCTCGTGAAGAAAGGAAAGCTGACCGAGGCGAGGCAATACCTGGAGCAGGCGTTGGCCATCGACCAGAAACACGCCCGTTCCCGCTATCTCCTGGCGGGAATCCTGGCTGCTACGGGAGACAGGGAAAAGGCGATTTCCCTGTATTCCCGGGCGGTATCGGACAACCCGGACATCGAGGAAGCCTACGTCCACCTTTCCACGCTCTATGCCGAGAAGGGGGATTTTGGCAAGGCGGAGGAGTACCTGAACACCCTGATCGAGAGGAATCCGGAATCGTTCCTCGCCTACTATTACCGGGGGAGGATCCTGGCTGCACAGGACAAGTTCGACGCGGCGCTTTCCGACTTCGACCGGTCGCTCTCGATTCACCCGACGTTCGAAGGCGCGCTCATCGACTCCGGGGGGATTCTCGAATTGATGGGGCGTCATGCCGAGGCGGAGGAACGGTACAGGAAGGCGCTTGCGCTAAACCCGGGGAACCCGGCCGCCCGGGAGCGTCTCGGGCGTGTCCTCATCCTGGAGAAGAAGATCGACATGGCGGTCGACCAGTACGAGGAGCTGAAGAAATTCTCATCGGGGAACCTCGATTTCCGGACGAGGCTCGGGCTTCTCTATCTCGACCGCGACCGGTACGACGACGCGATCAACGAGTTTCTTTTCGTGCTCGTGGCCAAACCGGAGAACAGCCGGGTGCGGTTCTTCCTCGGGACCGCCTACGAGGAGAAAGGACTGCTCCCGGAGGCGGAGAAGGAATTCCGGGCGATCCCGGACTCGTCGCCCGTGTACCGGGACGCGATGCTCCACCTTGCGATGTCCCTCGGCCGTCGGAAGCGGATCGAAGAAGCGATCGAGGTGACCGAAAAACTGCGGGAGAAGTTCCCGGATGACGTTCAGCTGGCGATCTTCCTGGGGACCCAGCTGGGGGAGGCGAAGAAGTACCCGGAGGCCTTGGTCGTTCTCACCGAGGTGGTGCAAAAGGAACCGAAGAACGCCTCGGGATGGTTTTCCCTCGGGGTGATCTACGACAAGCTGGGAGACCTCGACAAGCTCATCTCGTCCATGGAAAAGGCGATCGAACTCGATCCGGAGCATGCGACGGCCATGAACTACCTGGGGTACACCTACGCGGACCGGAACATGCGTCTCGAGGAGGCGGAGTCCCTCATCCTCCGTGCCCTGGAGATCCGGCCGGGCGACGGATATTTCATCGACAGTCTCGGCTGGGTGTATTACCGGATGGGCGACTACCCGCGCGCAGAGGCCGAAATCCGCCGCGCTCTCTCTTTCATCCCCGACGACCCCGTCATGCTCGAGCACATGGGGGACATCCTGTCCGGGGAGGGGAAAAAGGAAGAGGCCGCGGTCTATTACGAAAAGGCGATTTCCCACGGGCATGAGAAGCCCGAGGAGATAAAGGGCAAGCTGAACCGGATCCAGAAGGCGGGCTCCACAGCGAAGTGAAGGTGGAACACGCCTCTCCGAGGACACTCCCGGGAGTCCAGGGGGATCGTGGCGCAGCGGCGTGCCACGCGGTGTTTTTCCTTGCCGTGGGCGTAGTCGCGCTTGTGGCCGGTTGCGCCCCGGCCCGGCAGCGCCTGGTCGGAGAGGAAGCAAGGGCGGCAGCCGTGTTCTTCGCCTCCGCCGCGGACGTTTCCTTTCCCCTCCGCGCCTCGTTTTCGGGAATCGCCGAAATCTCCGGGCGGTCCGTTCCTTTTCTCGCCGGTCTCTTGTCCCGGACCGCATCGGAAGAGATCCTGGGGTTCTACGATCCCCTGGGGCACGCGGTACTGTTTCTCCATAACGAAGGGGGAAGCATGTCGGTCACCCGCGGTCCCGCCGCAAAGGAGTTCCCGCCGGAGGATGTCCGTCCCCTGGATGCCGGGCCGGTATCGCTCGGGCGCATTCTTTCGGGCGCCCCCGGGTATCCCGCCGCCGGGGGAGAGGCCGGCATGACGGCAAGCGGGGCGTGGGTCCTCGCGGAAAGGGGACAGACGCTTTTTTCCGACCCGTCGCGGCGTCATCTCTTCCGGGCGGAATATGATATTTCCGGAAAGCGCGTTACCGTGACGTACCCGGGGAGGGATTCCCCCGGTCCGCCCCGGACGGTGGAAGTCGAGGTCATGGGGAACAAGGTCGTGTTCCGGAGGGACGCGGAATGAAGATCGCCCGGATCGTAGTTGCCGCACTGGCCGTGGTGCTGGTTGCCGGTTGCGCGAAGAAAGAAAAGGAAGCCGGAGGCGCAGCGGGCACGGGAGCCCCGGCCATCGGGGACGCCATCGTCCAGGGGAGCATCGGGGACGTAAGCGGGTTCCTCACGGCCGTCACCTCCGACTCCGCCTCCCATACGGCGGCGGGCTACGTCTTTAACGGGCTCGTCCGGTACGACAAGGACCTCAAGCTCGAAGGGGAGCTGGCCGAGTCCTGGGAGGTCTCCCCCGACGGGAAGGGAATCACCTTCCACCTCCGGAAAGGGGTGATGTGGCAGGACGGGAAACCGTTCACGTCGGACGACGTCCTGTTCACCTACCGGAAGATGATCGACCCGAACACCCCGACCGCCTACGCGGAGAATTTCAAGCAGGTAACGCGCGCCGAAGCCCCCGATCCGCACACGTTCGTCGTCGAGTACGAAAAGCCGTTCGCCCCTGCTCTTTCCTCCTGGACAATGCACGTCCTCCCGAAGCACCTGCTCGAGGAGTATCCCGACATCTCGAGAAGTCCCTTGAACAAGAAGCCGGTGGGGACGGGGCCGTTCCGGTTCCTCGAGTGGAAGACCGGGGCGAAGACGGTCTTCGAGGCGAACCCGGACTACTTCGAGGACAGGCCGTACCTCTCCCGCGTCATCACCCGCGTCATCCCCGACCCGGCCACCATGTTCCTGGAGCTAAAATCCGGCGGGGTCGACATAATGGGGCTTACTCCCATCCAGTACACGAGGCAGACGAAGACGGAGAAGTTCCGGAAATCGTTCAACAAGTACCGGTACCTTTCCTTCGGGTACACCTACCTGGGGTTTCGGCTCTCCCATCCCTTCTTCTCGGACCGGAGAGTTCGGCAGGCGTTCGCCTACGCGATCCACAAGAAGGAGATCATCGACGGCGTCCTCTTCGGACTGGGGCAGGAAGCCACGGGGCCGTACCTACCCAGGACCTGGGCGTACAACCCCGACGTGAAGAAATACCCCTACGATCCGCAAAGAGCGAAGGCGCTCCTGGCCGATGCGGGATGGAAAGACACGGACGGCGACGGTGTCCTTGATAAGGAGGGAAGGAATTTCGCGTTTACGGTCCTGACCAACGCCGGAAACGAGAGCCGCGCCAAGACGGCGGCGATCATCCAGCAGAACCTCGCCGCCGTCGGGGTCAAGATGGAGATCCGGACGCTGGAGTGGGCCGCCTTCATCAACGAGTTCGTCGACAAGCGCAAATTCGATGCGGTGATCCTCGGCTGGGGCCTCGATCAGGATCCCGACCAGTACGACATCTGGAGCTCGAAGAAGACGGGGCCGAAGGAGTTCAACTTCGTCGGATTTGCGAACGACGAAGTGGACCGGCTGCTAGAGGAAGGGCGACGCACCTTCGACATGGAGAAGCGCAAAAAGGCGTACTACCGGATCCAGGAGATCCTGGCGGAGGAGCAGCCCTACGTCTTCCTCTATTACCCGGACGCGCTCCCAGTCGTGCACAAGCGTTTCCACGGGATCGAGCCTGCGCCTGCGGGGATCTCCTACAACTTCATCAAGTGGTACGTACCTGCGGCCCAGCAAAGGTACACCACCTTCCAGCAATAGGGGACGGATGCTCCGCTATATCGCCCGCCGTTTGCTGCTCACGGCCCCGCTCCTCATCGGGATCAGCCTCATCTCCTTTCTCGTCATTTACGCGGCTCCCGGCGGCCCGGTGGAGATGGCAACGGACCTGAACCCCAAGGTCACGGCGGAGGCGAGGGAGAGGCTGAAGGCCTATTACGGCCTGGACCAGCCGGTTCACGTTCAGTACGTGCAGTGGCTCGGCCGCATGGCCACTCTCGACTTCGGCCAGAGTTTCTCGCGCGACGGAAGGCAGGTCTCGGAAAAGATCGCGGAGCGGATCCCGGTGACGCTGTCGATCAACGTCCTGTCGATGTTCCTCATCTTCCTGGTCGCGGTCCCCTTGGGGGTCTATTCCGCGGTTCGGAAGGACTCGTGGTTCGACAGGATCTCCACGGTGGTGGTATTCACGGGATTTGCCGTCCCGACCTTCTGGCTTGCTCTTCTCCTCATGATGCTCTTCGGCGTCCAGCTCGGGTGGCTCCCCATTTCGGGACTTGTATCCCTGGAGTATGAATCCTTTACCTTCGCGGGGAAGATATGGGACCGGGTGAGGCACCTCATTCTGCCGGTTTTCGTCTCGGCGTTCGGAGGACTGGCCGGACTTTCACGCTACATGCGGTCCAACATGCTCGAGGTGATCCGGCAGGACTACATCGCTGCAGCCCGGGCGAAGGGGCTCCCCGAGCGAAAGGTCGTGTTCCGTCACGCGATGCGCAATGCCCTTCTTCCCTTCATCACCATCCTGGGGCTTTCCGTGCCGGGCCTTCTTGGCGGGTCGGTCATCTTCGAGTCGATCTTTGCCATCCCGGGGCTCGGGCAGCTCTTCTACCAGGGCGTCCTGTCCCGAGATTACCCGCTGATCATGGGGTCTCTGGTGATCGGCGCATTCCTCACCCTGATCGGGAACCTGCTGGCCGACGTCGGGTACGCGTATGCAGACCCGCGGATCCGGACGGAGTGACATGATGGCGGCGGGATCGACCTCCATGTTCCGGGATTTCCTCCGGCGGCTCATAAAAAACCGCCTGGCGGTGGTGGGGGCGATCGTCGTTTCCTTCCTGTTCGTCGTTGCGGCGTATCCGCCCGCTTTTGCGCGTCATGACCCCAGCCGCATCGATGTCCGGAAGATCCTGGAGCCGCCCTCTGCGGAGCATCCCCTGGGGACCGACGAACTGGGCCGGGACGTCCTCTCGCGGATGGTCCACGGGGCCAGGATCTCCATGGAGGTCGGATTCGTGGCCACAGGGATAGCAACGGTCATCGGTCTGTTCGTGGGGCTCATCGCGGGATTCTACGGGAGGTGGGTGGACGCCGTTCTGATGCGGTTCGTAGACATTATGCTCTGTTTCCCCTCCTTCTTCCTGATCCTCGCAGTCGTCGCGTTTCTCGGGCCGTCGATCATCAACATCATGGCGATCATCGGACTCACCTCCTGGATGGGAGCCGCAAGGCTCGTCCGGGCCGAGATGCTCTCCCTGAAGGAGAGGGACTTTGTGGCGGCGGCCAGGGCCCAGGGGACCGGGGACTTGCGAATCATCTTCCGGCACGTCCTCCCCAACGCGCTTGCCCCCATACTCGTATGGGCCACCCTGGGGATTGCCGGCGCCATCCTCGTGGAGTCGAGCCTCTCTTTCCTGGGGATAGGCGTGCAGCCCCCCACGCCGTCCTGGGGGAACATGCTCACTGCAGGCAAGGACAACATCGAGTTCGCGTGGTGGCTCTCCGTCTATCCCGGCCTGGCCATTCTGGTCACCGTCCTCGGCTACTACCTCTTGGGCGAGGGGATCCAGGACGCCGCCGACCCGCGGCTCAAGGGGAGGTGACGGATGACCCGACCTAAGAACAGGGACGTTCCTAAGAACTCTTCCTCCCCTGCGGCTGCTGCGCCCTGTGCCGGGGCCCCCGGCTTCTGGCAACGCCCGGGGGCGCCCCGTTGCGAGGGCGCCATATTCCGGCTCCGCCGCCCCGGAGGGGGACTCCGTTCGTGGCTCGCCGTGCGATGCACCCGCACGGCTGCGCACCGGCCTCCAGGGACCCATTCCCTCAGATCCCGGCATTCGAGGGCCGCTGCATCCACTCCGGCTTCGTTGCCCTCCCTCACCGTACCGCGCGGGTACGCCTCGGTCGGGCGCCTCGCCGGAAGTGGCGCATCGCCCCTCTCGGTGCACGGCCTCTTCCGGAACGGACCCCTGGATGCCGGCCTCACCCCGTTACCCTCCTGCGGCTGCTCCGCCCTGTACCGGGGACCCAAGGCGCAGCGGGGGGTTCCACGCAGCGGCCTGTGGAGCGAGGAATGGGAATCGCCGCGAAGCGGCGTCCGGTACGCGAGCGGAACCGGCAGCGAGCGGGCGAAGGTCGCGAGCGTAGCGGAGAGGAATCCTCCGCGAGCCTTAGGTCCTTCCGTCGCAGGCAGCCTCTTCCGGAAGAGTCCCGATTGGGGTGCGCCGTGAGCGCTGACCTCCTCTCGGTCCGGGACCTCACCGTATCCTTCCGCACGGAGCGGGGGACGGTGCGCGCCCTGTTCGGAGTCTCCTTCTCCCTCTCCCCCGGGGAAACGCTGGGGCTGGTGGGGGAGTCGGGGTGCGGAAAGACGGTGACGGCCCTTTCTCTCCTCAAGCTTATTCCCTCCCCGCCCGCCGTCATCGAGGGAGGCAATGCATTCTTCCGCGGGAGGGATCTTCTCCCTCTCCCGGAGGACGGGATGTGCGAGGTGCGCGGGAAGGAGATCTCGATGATCTTCCAGGAGCCGATGACGTCGCTCAATCCCGTTCTCACCATCGGAGACCAGGTCGCCGAGGTCTTCACCGCCCACCGGACCTGCGGGAAGAAGGAGGCCGCCGCGCGGGCCGTTACGTGGCTTAGGCGGGTGAAGATGCCGGATCCCGAGAGGAGAGCGCGGGAGTACCCGCACCAGATGAGCGGCGGGATGCGGCAGCGGGCGATGATCGCGATGGCGCTCGCCCTCGAGCCGGCGCTCCTCATCGCAGACGAGCCCACCACGGCGCTCGACGTCACCATCCAGGCCCAGATTCTCTCCCTTCTCGGGGAGATGCGCGAACAGCAGAGGATGGCGATCCTCCTCATCACCCATGACCTCGGGGTGGTCTCGGAGTTTGCCGAACGGGTGGCGATCATGTACCTGGGCCGGATTGTAGAGATCGCGGGGACGGCGGATCTCTTCGCCGATCCCGTACATCCCTATACGCAAGGGTTGCTCCGCTCTCTCCCCGGGAGGAGAACCGGGGAACGAAGGCTCCCGTCGATCCCGGGGACGGTCCCTGATCTTGATGCCATTCCGCCCGGCTGTCCCTTCGCAGACCGGTGCCCCTTCCGGCAGGAGGCCAGGGCCCGCTTCCGCGCCGGGGAAACGGAAAGGGACTACCTTACGGTCTGCGACCGGGTGGATCCTCCTCTCGAGGAGTATGCTCCGGGCCACCAATCGGCGTGCCACCATCAGAGGAAGGTCCGGAAGGGGGACGCGGGATGAGCCGGGAGAACGGCCCTCTTCTCTCTCTGGAGAACATCTGCAAGTTCTTCCCGGTGCGGAAATCGTTCTTCTCCACCGAGACGCTGCGGGTTACCGCAATCGACGGCGTGTCGATCGAAGTGTTCCCCGGGAAGACGGTGGGGCTCGTGGGGGAGTCGGGGTGCGGGAAGACGACGCTTGGGCGGGTGGCGATCCGTCTGATCTCCCCCGACGCGGGAAGGGTGGTCTTTGAAGGGCGGGACATCACGGCGCTATCCGGCGAGGAGCTCCGCCGGACCCGGAAAAAGATGCAGATCATCTTCCAGGATCCCTACTCCTCCCTGAACCCCCGGATGCGGGTCCGTGACATCGTGGGGGAAGGGTGGCGGGTCCACGGGATCGCCCGCGGCGGCGAACTCCGGGAGATGGCCGAGCAACTTCTCCGGCGGGTGGGCGTTTCCGCCGACGCCGCCGACAAGTACCCCCACGAGTTTTCGGGCGGACAGAGGCAGAGAATCGGGATCGCCCGGGCGATCGCCCTCTCTCCCCGGCTCGTCGTGGCCGACGAGCCGGTGTCGGCCCTGGACGTCTCCGTGCAGGCACAGATCCTGAACCTGCTCCGCGACATCCAGGAGGAATACGGGATCGCCTACCTTTTCGTCTCCCACGACCTGCGGGTGATCCGCCACGTAAGCGACACCGTGGCCGTGATGTATCTGGGAAAGCTGATGGAAGTTTCCCCGGCCGCCGATCTGTTCCGGGAGCCGCTTCATCCCTACTCGCGGAGCCTCCTCTCGGCGGTGCCGGTGCCCGGGGCTGCGCCGCGGGAAAAGATCGTCCTTTCGGGGGAGATCCCGAGCCCGATTCACATCCCCCCCGGGTGCCGGTTCCACACCCGCTGCTTCATGGCGCAGAAGGTGTGCGAGGAGGTTTCCCCTCTCCTGCGCGAGTCCGTTCCCGGACGCTACACCGCCTGCCACTTCGTTTAGGCAGGCTTAGTCCTCGCGCAAGCCGTATCTGTCCGAGGGACCCCGTCAGGCGATGGAGCGTTTCCGTGCCATTTTCACTGTGTTGTGGCGGCAGTAGGGACAGAACTTCCAATGCGGGGAGACCATCTTCTGGCACGACGGGCAGCTGGAGACGAGGGAGTGGCCGCATCCCGGGCAGATCACGAATTCGGCCCCGAGGGAGGTCCCGCAGTGCGGGCATCCGGCGCCGAACTCCTCTTCGGTTTCCACGACCCGGTACAGCTCCGAAAGCGTTGTCACGCCGGCCTTCACCTTGTCGAGCGCGGCCTGGCCGAGCGTCACCATCCCCTTTGCCACCGCGAGCTGGCGGATGTCGGTCTCGGAGCCCTTGCCCATCACGAGGTCGCGCATCTGCTGGTGGAAGGGCAGGATCTCGAAAATCCCGGTCCTGCCGCGGTATCCTGTCTCGCCGCACGCCTGGCACCCCTCCCCCCGGAAGAAGCTGATCTCCCCTTTCTTCGTCTGCGCGAGGCCGATCCGCGCGAGGTCACGCTCGGACGGTTCTTCCTTGACGCGGCACTTCGGGCAGATGACCCTGACCAGACGCTGGGACACGATGGCGATCAGGGTGGAAGCGATGAGGTAGGAGGGAACTCCTAAGTTGCGCAGCCGGGTGACGGTTGCCGCCGAGCTGTTGGTGTGTATCGTCGAGATGACAAGGTGACCTGTCAGCGCCGCCTGCATCGCGATCGTGGTCGTATCGAGGTCGCGCATCTCCCCCAGCATGATGACGTCGGGATCCTGCCTGAGCATCGCGCGCAGGGTTGACGCGAAGGAGAGCCCGATCTTCTCCTGGACCGCCACCTGGTTGACCCCGGAGATATCGTATTCGATGGGGTCTTCGATCGTCGTGATGTTCCGCTCCACGGACTTGATCTTCTGGAGTGCCGCGTAGAGAGTGGTCGTCTTTCCGGAGCCGGTCGGGCCGGTGACAAGCAGGATTCCCTGCGGTCGGCGGATGAGCTCCTCCAGTTGCAGGAGATCGTCCTCCAGTATCCCCATCGCCTCCAGCGGGATATGGGCAGTGGCCTGGTCGAGGATCCGGATGACCACCTTTTCGCCGTAGGCCGCCGGCATCGTGGACACGCGCAGGTCGAGCGCCTTTGACCCCACGCGGACTCCGATCCGGCCGTCCTGGGGAAGCCGCTTCTCCGCGATGTCCATCTTGGCCATGATCTTGATCCGGGAGATGACCGCGCCCTGCACCCACTTGGGCAGCTCCAGGGACTTCCGGAGAACCCCGTCGACCCTGTTGCGGATCAGCAGGGTCGTTTTCGAAGGCTCCACGTGGATGTCAGAGGCTTTCTGGTCGGCCGCCTCCGCGACGAAGAGGTTCACCATCCGGATGATGGGGGCCGCCTCGCTCTTCTTCCGGAGATCCTCGGAGTCCTTCCTGTCGGCCTCCCTCGTATCCTGCACGACCTCGACCAGGCGTTCCTCGGCGATGTCCTTGACGATGGTGCTCAAGGACGACCCCAGATGGTAATGCTGGTCGATCGCCCAGAGGACGCCCGTACGGGTGGCGATGGCGGTCTTGATCGTGTAGCCGGAGGCGAACCGGACGTCCTCGAACGCCTCGAAGCTCAAAGGGTCGGCCATGG
>Ga0255055_10000505_pt1 | contig 30196 bp, 29 predicted proteins | sample JV7_2_27_MG_FD_188633 | JGI IMG/M metagenome (GOLD analysis project Ga0255055, IMG submission 188633) | Seawater microbial communities from Jervis Inlet, British Columbia, Canada - JV7_2_27 | ecosystem: Environmental > Aquatic > Marine > Inlet | place: Canada: British Columbia | collected...
CCAGTTCTTCGAGGCGTTCAATCAGGCCACCCAGATCCTACAGCGCTTTCCCGAGGATCCCGATGGACTCTTCGTGCACGGCGTCGTACGGCTGACCATGGGACAATCCGATCAGGCCCTCGATCTCATGGATCGGGTCCTGGCGCAGCACCCCGACCACAAACAGGCACTCATCTATCGAGGTCTGGCCCTCTATCAGATGGGCAATGTGGAGCCCGCTGTGGACACCTGGGAGGTGGGGCTGGAGATGGTCGGTGGTCGCGACCCGGACTTCGAAGAGCTCTTGGCCATGGCTCGCTCCGGCGCTGCGCCGGCAACGCCTGGGATGACCCCGGCCGGTAGTTTACTCTCCCAGGGTGCCACAGTCCCTTCCGGGACCAGCACCCCATCGCCAGCGCCCGCGGCGGACGGTTTCTCGCTGCAGATCGACCTCGCCGCTGGAATTGTCCCAGCCCCAGAGGCCACACTGTTCATCTTTCTGCGAACGCAGGATAGTGGGCCGCCGGTGGCGGCCCGGCGTGTGGTGGCACCGCGCTTTCCCGTGCAGATCACCCTGACCGCAGCCGACAGCATGATGGGGGCCGAGCTGCCCGACACGGGGACCGCCGTGGTCCGCCTCGACAGCGATGGCGCTGCCTCCACCACCAGCGAAGACGACCTCTTCATCGAGGCTCCAGCCACCAAGGGACAGACGGTGCGCCTGACCCTAGGAGGCTGAGAGCTGTAGGGCTTTAGGGCTGTAGGGCTTCCACCCTCCCTACCGGCGGAGAACTGAAGACCAACGACTTACGCCGGTTGCACAGGCCCTAAGGCCCTGACGCCCTATGGCCTTTCGGGTGGGGGTTCTAGATTCCCACAGCTAGCCTGTCCGCGAGGATCTCGGGCAGGCCGGCCCGGCGGATCCGCTCCTGGGCCTGCTCGATGTCGTACTCCACTCGCCGGAGCACCACCCTCTCCACCTCGGTGTCGTAGGTCATGTAGGCGGCACGTGAATCTCTGTCCCGCGGTTGCCCCACCGACCCGGGGTTGAGTAGGTACCGCGTCTCGCCGTCGATCTCGACAGTGACATCGTCACCCTCCAGAACCGACACCTCGACCTGGCCGTGCTCCTCGCGGTAGGCAAACATGGAGGGGATGTGGGTGTGACCAAAGAAGGTTATCTGCCCCTCGACGGATTGCAGGCTCTCCAGGGCGTCCACACCGGAGAGCAGGTACTCGTCTTCGTCGAGGTACGAGCCGTGGCAGATCGTCAGCCCATCGACGATCTGAACGGGACCCTTTGCCATGGCTCCGACGAATTCGAGATTCTCCTCGGTGAGCTGCTCCGTGGTCCAACGCGCCGCCTGCAGAGCCGTGGGGTTGAAGTTGAGCCCTATGTCGATTCCGGCAACGACCTTGTCGTGGTTTCCACGGATGACATGGAATGGCCGATCCAAGCCACGAATCTCCTCGACGATCTCGTTGGGACTCGCGCCATAGCCGACCAGGTCCCCCAGGATCAGAACCTCGTCGAAACTCATGACTCTGGCATCCTGCAGCACCGTGGCCAGGGCATCCCAATTGCCGTGCATATCGGCAATGATCAAGTAACGCATTTCTTCTCTTTCAACATGTCGCGAATCGACTCGGCTATATCACTGGCCGATTGAGCCGACGATATCTCGACTCGAAGGTCCGAGTCACGGTACGACGCCAAACGCCGTTGATAAAGATCGCGGGCCTGACTCTCGTCGACAAACAGTGGACGTGTCCCCGGCTCCTCCTCTTGAAGGCGCTCGACCAATATCGGCAAAGGTACATCCAGCCATACCGCCAGTCCTCGCTGGAGCATCCACTCCCGGTTGGTCGACTCGGCCATGACACCCCCGCCAGTGGCCACCACAGCGGGCTCGGCGTCCGACAGGTCGCGCAATACTATCCTCTCCTGGCGACGAAATGCCTCCTCACCGTGCTGACGGAAAATTTCCGCTACGCTGTCTCCCATAGCCTCCTCGATCTTCGTGTCCATATCGACGAAGGGCCAGCCCAGGAGCTCGGCCAATCGGCGGCCAACAGACGACTTGCCAGCACCCATGAAACCGGTCAGATAGACATGCATTGCCGCATCTCGACAGGCTCTATCCCTTGCGCCTCTCACTGTCAACGGCGCGAGTCAGGAGGAGAAGGAACCCCCCCCAAACGAAGGTGCAGATCACAACCATGAAAGCAATCGCTGCCCCGCTCATTCTTCGGATCCCCCACCGAGAGTCGCGGGCTCCTGCCTGGACCCAAACCACCTCTGCAAGGCCAGCAGGCCCACCAAAGCAATAGCCCATTGAGCGATGACCGTCCCGACCGACTCCGGACGGAAAGGATTCAGCCAGCCACTCGGATCCCAGCCGCGTGCTTCCCAGAGCCACCAGATCATCAGCACCACCGCCTCGATGGGGACGACCACCGATACCAGGAAGCTCCACCAGCGGCCAATCCTCAGATCACAGCCGTCGGCGTTGACATCCTCTCGCCGCAGCCGCTCGAGACCGAACTTCCGGGCTGCCAAGGCAAACAGCAGACCAGAGAGCATCAGACCGACGCCCCAGACCCAGTCTTGATTGTGCAAGAAGGCGAGCGATAAGGCCGAGGGCGTCCCCAAAATCAATCCAGCCAAGCCGACGATCGAGACCGCCTTTTTTCTCTTCAGCCCGGCATCCATCAGATTCCGGGTGACGAGCTCCACCATGGAAATCAGACTCGTAAGCGCAGCGAAGGACAAGGCAAGAAAGAAGAACACCATGAAGAACTGTCCACCCGGCATCTTGTCGAACAGCTGTGGCATCCAGATGAACGTCAAGCCTTCGTTGCCGGCACCGACGATCTCGTCTCGAGCTCCCGGGTTGATGGCAAAGACCGTGCACAGGACCATGATGCCGGCCAGCAGCGAGACACCGTTATTGCCAAAACCGATGAGAAAGGCATTCAACGGAATGTCCTCCCTGGCTTTCATATAGACCGCGTAGGTCAAGATCAGGCCCCAGCCGGCACCTGTGTCCCAAGCGTTCTGAGTCAAGGCCTGCAGCCAGATGCGGACGTCACCGAGAGCGGACCAGTCCGGCCGAAACAGGAATTCGAGACCAGCCGAAGCTCCGGGTAAGGTCACCGCCCGCAATGCCAACAAGACGACCAGAAGGAAAAGAGAGGGGATCAGTACCTTGGCCACCCGCTCGATGCCCCGGACCCCGAACCAGACGACCATGACTGCCAGCCCCAACGCCAGGGCATGGGTAAACCAGGCCAGACCCGAGCCAGCATAGCCGCTCCAAAAGGCCTCGGATTGATCTCCCCGCAGTTGCCCCAGAGTGGCAGCCGCGAGATATCGCAGACACCACCCGGCCACCACCGAGTAGTAGAACATGATGGCAGCCGCGCACAAGGCGACCCAGCCACCCATCCAGCCGCTTCCCCGGCCCGCGATGCGACTGAAGGCACCCACCGTCCCCTTGCGGGCCCGCTTGCCGAAGGAGAATTCCACGATCATCAACGGTACGGACCAGAGGATCAGGAATACGACCCAGGCGACGAGAAAGCTACCACCACCGTTGGTTGCCACGATGCGTGGAAACCGCCAGATATTGCCGGTGCCCACGGCCATTCCGAGCGTGGCGAGGATGAGACCCCAACGCGAGCTAAACTGCTCTTGGCTGCTCATGTGAGCTCTCCTACCGCTGCACTCACCGGACGCAGTAAGACGGCTTCAACATCGGAGATGGCGTAATTCGATGGTGGATGGAGTGATCGCCGCAACTGTGATTCAGGCTTCCACCGGTTTCGAGGTTTCGCTCGGATCACCCTCCAGCAATCGCTCCATGAATCGCGTCGAGACATTCCCGGCGCGAAACCTGGCATCCTGCATGATGCGCTGATGCAATGGGACCGACGTGCGCACGCCTTCGATGACGAAGAACCCGAGCGCCCGCTGCATCCGGGCGATGGCCTCGTCACGATCCTGGCCAAACGCCACCAGTTTGGCGAGCAGGGAATCGTAGTACGGCGGGATGACGTAGTCCTCGTACGCATGGGTGTCGACTCGGATGCCAGGTCCGCCCGGCGGATGAAAAGTGGTAATCGCGCCGGGCGATGGCGTGAATCGCTCGGGATCCTCGGCGTTGATTCGACATTCAATGGCATGACCCCGCGCATTGAAGCCGCTGGGAACCGTCAGCCGGTCTCCTGCTGCCATATGCAGCTGCAGCTTCACCAAGTCGAGTCCGGTCACCATCTCGGTGACCGGGTGCTCCACCTGGATCCGCGTGTTCATCTCCATGAAGTAGAACCGACCATCGTGGTCGAGCAAGAACTCAACGGTTCCCGCGTTCACATAACCAGCCGCTGCCGCCAGTTTGATCGCCGCATCACCCATCTGCTCGCGGAGCAGTGGTGTCAGAGCAGGTGACGGGGACTCTTCCACCAGCTTTTGGTGTCGACGCTGGATCGAGCAGTCCCGCTCCCCGAGGTGGATGATCTTGCCAAACTGGTCGGCGACGATCTGAAACTCGATATGCCGTGGTTCCACAAGATAGCGCTCGAGGTAGACCGAACCGTCTCCAAACGACTTGACCGCCTCCTCGCTGGCGGTGGCGAATTGACTCTCCAGGGCCTCGCGATCCTGGACGATTCGCATGCCCCTGCCTCCCCCGCCGGCAGCAGCTTTCAGCATGATCGGATACCCGACCTCAGCCGCCACCTTCTCACCCTCCTGAACATCGGCCAGGGGCTCGCGGCTGCCCGGCAGCACCGGAACACCCGCATCGGCCGCTGTCTGACGGGCCTTGGCCTTGTCCCCCATCATTCGGATGCTGGCGGGAGTAGGACCGATCCACGTCAGGTTGCACTCTTCCAGGACCTCCGCGAACGCAGCGCTCTCGGCCAGAAAGCCGTAGCCCGGATGAACAGCATCGGCACCTGTGATCTCCGCCGCGGCAATGATGCTCGACACGTTTAGGTAGCTCTCGCTCGATGGCGGCGGCCCGATACAAATCGCTTCGTCGGCATAGGTCACATGGAGAGAATCGGCGTCAGCCGTGCTGTGTACGGCCACGGTCTCGACCTTCAATTCACGGCACGCCTGAATGATCCGTAGAGCGATCTCTCCACGGTTGGCGATGAGGACCTTCTTGAACATCTCGCGGGAAGGGTGAGATTGCGGCTAGTCGGGCCGCACTGCGAAGAGTGGTTCGCCATACTCCACGGGCTGAGCGTTCTTGGGGAAGACCTTCTCGATCATTCCGTCCTCGTCGGATTCGATCTCGTTCATCAGCTTCATCGCCTCGACGATACACAGGACCTGTCCTTGCTTGACTCGATCGCCGACCTTGACATAGGGGTCCGCGTCGGGACTCGGCGAGGTGTAGAAGGTGCCGACAATGGGAGAGCGCAACAGATGCTGCCCATCCATCGCTACGGATTCTTCTTCCGGCGCCTCCGCCGCGACTGCAAGCTCCTCGACCGGCACTGATTGCCCAGCCGCCGGGGGAGCCGGAGAGACCTGCACTGCCGTGGCTGCAGTGGCACCTACGGTCGAGCTCGAATTGGTCGCCAATGTCCTGCCATCGATCCTGACGCGGAAACCGGCCCGCTCGATCTCCACGCCCTGGAGATTGCGTTCGCAGACCAGTTCGATCAGCTCTTTGATTTGCTCGAATGTCAGCACAGAAATACCTCGCTTGGTGTTCGCCGAGTCAACCCCGCGAGCCGCTCAGGTCGCCTGGTCAGAGGAGATCGGATTCGAACTGGAGAATTGCGCGCCGAAGCTCGAATCGGGCCCTGCCATAGCTGCCTTCATTGTCCACCACCAGGAGCAGGCTATAGTCGCCCGTCAGCGCCCTCACCAACACGGTGTATAGATCCGTGGTGACGGACAGCTGCCGCAGCTCTCCCAATTCCAGCTCCCGGTGATCACGAGCGATGGCGCGAGCCTGTGCAAGAAGCTCTGCTGCCAGGGCCTCCAAATCGATGCTGCCGTTGGCGGTGTACGAGTTGACGGTGATGCCGTCGTGATCCACGAGAGACGCCGCAACAGCGCCGTCGACCCGATTGCAGATCTCTTGAAGACGCTCCTCGAACATAGGTCACCTGCTATTGTCCGGCTGCGGTCCGGATGCGCTGGAGATACTGCCGCAGCACCGAAATCTTCCTGGCGGTCGGGTCGCCACCCACCGCCTCAAATTCCATCGATGGCATCTCCACACCATTCACTTGTCTATCGCGTCGTTGAAGGATGTCGTCGAGTCCAACCATAGCTTCCTGGTTGGCCGGTTCCCGATCCAAGACCTCTCTGTAGGCCTGTTCCGCGTCGTCGAGATGACCTTGCTGCAGATAGAGATTGGCCAGGGTGACCGTCGCACCGGTGACCGGTAGCTCTGGGGTCGTCACCGCGGCTTGCGTGACGCTGGCGACCACCGGGAAGATACCCTCGGCTCCAACAGCCTGCCAGTACGATGCGTCCCCCACCGCGGTCCACAGACCGACAAAGGGATCAGCCTCTCCGCCCAGGGACTCCGGCACCGTCTCTTCTCCCCGAAGTCGTCTCTCCAGGGTCTCGATCTCTTCGTCTCCCTCGTTGAGGAGCTTGTAGAGATCCAGACGATCCTGGGCCTGTTTCTCCTGTCCGTTGTCCAGATACAGACCCACCAGCAGCTTGTTGGCCACCAGATGGGTGGGGTCCTCTGCAACCACCTGCTCCAGGATCTGACAAGCCTCGTCGACGTCACCCAGCTCTAGCCGATACCGGCCCAGAGCGACCCGCGCCGAGACGTGCTCCGGATGCTCCTCCAGCGCCTGCCCCAACACGAAAACAGCGTCCTCGTGACGCTCCAGGCGGCGGTATTCCTCTGCCAAATGCAGAGAACGCTGAGGCGTCGGATCCTCTTCCCAACGGTGGCGTAGATCGTCGATGGATTCAGTCATACAACCGACCCCTCCAGATCCGGGCAAGGGCTAGCGGAACGGGAAGGATTTCGCCGTTTCGACAACCATCAGCCCCATCCCTGCAGGGTCGGGCAGATTATAACCGACAATGGTTGCAGGGAGTTATGAAGTCCGGCCGACAGAACATCCTACGGCGTTACAGTCACCGGCTTGACGACCGAGTCGGTGCCGACGCTGTTGGTGACCGTCAGCTTGACATTGTAGGTGTCGGCAGCGCCGTAGGTCTTGGCCGGCGGATCGCAGGCGCTGGAGCTCGAGCCGTCTCCGAAGTCCCACGAGCAGGAGAGTGGCTGATCGCCTGTGCTCTGGTTCTGGAAGGTCACTGTAAGCCCGTTGACGAAGAAGTCGAAGTCGGCGATCGGCGCCCCAGTCTGGACCCTGACCTCGAAAGTGGCGGTGAGCTCCGTGCCGCTGAAATCGACCGCCTCGGCACGCACCAGGAACGAGCGCTTGCCCAAGGCATCGACGTCCTGCGCCGACACCGACAGCGTGTCACGAGCCTGACCATTGGCGTCCGTGGGAACCGACGCACCGCCGGAGGCGAGAGCACCCGCCTCGGTATTGAAATTCACTGGTACCTTCGATACCGCCAGTCCTACATCGTCCTTGACCAGAGCCAGAAGCTGCAAAGATCCACCCGCAGGTGCCACGGAGCCAGGTGTGACCTGCAAAGAGAGGAAGGAGACCAGGCCACGGACCCCGATCTCCGTGGTCGCTTCCAGCAAAGACGCTCCTTCGGCCGTCGCAGCAAATGCACTGACGGTAATCGTGGCCGTATTGAGTGCCAGAATGTCGATCTCTTCCAGGCTCAGTCGATCCCGTGCCTCCCCAAGCTCGTTGGTGAGCAGCGGCGCGCCCTTCGAGTCCAGTCTTCCGGCCGTGGTGGAGAAGTTGACCGCCAGATTCGCCAGCAGTTGGCCTGCATCGTCGCGTACCACCGCCAGGAGATCGACCTTGCCGCCCTTTTGTCCAATGTTTCTGGGGCTAGCCTCCAGCGTCATTGACGAGGCCAGAGAACCGATCTGGACCTCCGCGCTGGCTGGTGCCGCCGCTCCTGTGCTGGCAGTGACGGTGGCCATCCCGATCTGGCCGGCACCCGACAGCTCGGTTTCGGCAATTCCGGAATCATTGGTGGCCGCCGTGCCCGGGTCGAGCTTGCCAAGACTGGTCGAGAAATTGACCTCGGTGCCCGGATTCACTGGCGATCCATTGTCGCGCCGAACGATGGCGGTCACCGTCGCCTTACCGGTGACATTGATCCGGGTCGGGTTGACGCTGAGGGTGATCGTGGTCCCCGCCGGAGCCACGGGTGAAGCCTTGTCGCAGGCTGGTGTGACGATCACACCCACGACCAGAAGAGCTGCCAACAGGTAGCGCATTCTCACCACTAGTGAAGTATACGAACGGAAGACCTGGCCCGTCTAGGCAGGAGGCGCCAGAATCTCTCGATCAATGTCGCCGCCTGCAGTCGATGAAAAAGGCCGCCGCGGTCTGCTTCCCCGCGGCGGCCCGAAATCTGACGGTCTCATCTTGCCGTCGATGAGGGTCTTCCTCAGTCCCCTATGCACACTCCGGAGGCAAAAACGGTGTAGGTGAAAGCATTCGGCAAGTCCTCGCTCGTACCGTCGGCCATCTCGATCTTGATGCCAACCGGAGTGTCGAAGCTCTTGAGCCCAATGTTCCCATCATCGTCGTCGTCGCAATCCTGCGTATCGATATCACCAGGTGGTGTGCTCACGACGATCGTGGTCGAAGACGCAGAGATGATGGTTCCCAGCTTGTCCCCGAAGAAGACCCGCAGCGGCGTCCGGAAACCCGTACCGGTGATGGTCACCGTCGTGCCACCGCCAGCCGGACCGGTGTTGGGTGTGATGCTCAGGATAAACGGGTCTTGAGGTTCCTCTACCACAGAAACCGTGACCTGTTCACGCCCCACGCTGCCGGCCAAAACGGCTCTGACCGTGCCCGTACCGGCGACCGTACCCGGAAACAGGAAGACCGAGGCCTTGCCCTGGGAGATGACCGCTGCCGTGGATTGCACGACATCATCGCCGGAAAAGGTGCCGATGGAGGTGTCAAACACCATCGTTGTTCCACCCGGCGGGTAGGTTCCAGGGGACGTTCGCGACTCGAACATGGCCACTACCTGAGCCGGTTGCTCCCCGTCGACGGGCAGATTCCTTGGACTCACCGTGACGGTGACTTTCCAGAGATTCTGGCCAGTCGTCGGGGGTGGTGCCGGCTCCTGCGTCGGTGCCGTCGGGGTGTCGACTGAGCAAGCCAGGAACACGACCAACAGAGTGGCCATGCCGGCTAGCAGTCCTTTGTGTCCTTTGATTTTCGGTCGTCTCATGGCGACTCTCCTCCGTTTGCCCTACCGGGCTAGGGAGTGAACTCGATGGTAAACAGAGCTGGTACGGTTTCGACGGCGTTACCCGACAGGGTGCGACCAAAGAAGCGCAGCGACAGGTTGAGAATGATCTTCGTTCGCCCCGTCTCCTTGTCGACGCCTCCATTGACGAATTTCAGATCAGAAAGCGGTTCGGTGTTCAACTGATCCGAGCTCATCACGGGTAGATTTTCGACCGTGAAGGTGCCTCCCACTGGGACCACCCCGAACAGACCTCGGGTGTACCTGGTGGGCACTCGCGTCCCGCCGTCGGCCCGGGAGTAGAGGACCTCGTAGGAGACGATCTCCACATTCATGAGCTCGCTCGACAATCCCACCGGATCTTTGACGATGTTCTCGATGATGATCTCTTCGACCTGGACGAAGCCACCCGCTGCCAGCGTCGCGTTGACACTGACCGCGATCGGCAGGCCGTCGAAGTCGCTGATGGAAAGCAGCACGCCTCCGCCGTCCGTCCTGTCGGTTCTGCTCTCGCAGGCCGCCAATACGGCCACGAGGCATATGATCAGCAAAATGTTTGCGACTCTGCGCATGAGCGGATCCTCCCCGACGGCTTTACAGCTTGATCACCCTGGGGGTGATAAAGATCAGCAGTTCTTCGTTTTGGTCGTTCTGACGCTTGTTCTTGAACAGGTGCCCGACGATCGGCACATTGGCCAGACCCGGGACTCGATCCTCACCGCGGTCGGTTGAGACTTTGTAGATGCCGCCAATCACCGTCGTGCCGCCATCGCGCACGATGACGCGGGTGCGCGCGTCCTTGGTCGCGATGGGAGCGTTGGTGGCGCCGGCAACCGCAAAGGCCAACACCGGCTCACGCTTCTGGATGCTGATATCCATCAGCACCGTCCCCTCGGCGGTCACATGCGGAGTGACGTCGAGGCGCAGCGTCGCGTTCACGAACTGCACGCTGACCGTATTGTTGGCCACGGTCTGGATCGGAATCTGCAGACCACTCTGAATCGAGGCTTGCTCGTTGTTCAGAGTTGTGATCTTGGGAGCGGACAGAATATTGATGAGGCCCTCGTTCTCGGCCGCCTGCAACGTCATGTCCAAGGTGAACGAATTCAGAATGTTGCCGAGAGTGATATCGAGAAAACCATTGCTGCCACCCGTGAGCAGGTTGACACCACCTTCGACGGTCCCGTTGTTCGGGAATACGAGTCCCGTTGTATTGCCGTACTCGGCGCTCGAGATCCCCAAAAAGCCCCACTCGATTCCCAGAGTGCTGGAAAAGGCCTTGGTGGTCTCGATGATCCGTGCCTCGATCATCACCTGTGGCTCGGGCACATCGAGGTTTTCGATGACCGCCATCACCGAATCGATATAGGACGGCAGCTCCTTGATGATCAGGGTGTTGGTGCGCCGGTCGACGACCACGGACCCGCGGGCGCTCATGATGCTGGCACCGCCGCCCGCTTTGAGGATGCCGGCGACCTCACCGGCAGCGGCGTAGCTGATGCGCTTCATCATGGTGGACAGTGGGATCGACAGGGCCTGGGCCGCGACCAGACGCTGCTGTTCCTCGGCCTCCGCGCGCAACTGGCCGATCGGTGCCACCCGCATGATGTTGCCCTCGAGCTCGTACCCGAGTCCGTTGGTCTTGAGAATGATCTCGAGCGCCTGATCCCAGGGCACATCGGTCAACTCGACGGTGACAGTGCCACTGACACCGGGCTGCACCACGACGTTGAGCCCGCTGATCTGAGCGAAGGACCTGAGAACATCCTTGATGTCCCCGTCCTTGAGACTGATCGTCATCGGCTCGCCCTGGTAGGTCTTCTCGACCTGACCGACGGGCTGACTCTGAAAAGCCGGCACCGGCGATTCCGCGGATGCCTGCGGCTCCTCCTGCGGAGCGCTATAGGCAATGGGCTCGGGACGAACCTCGGCGACCTGAATCACCGGCTGCTCGACAGCCACCGGCTCGGGCGCCAGCTCGATCGTCTCCGGTTCCAGCTCTTCCTCGAGGGCGTCGGAGGCCACCGCACTGGCCAGGCTGGAGAGCTCGTGCGAGCCGACACTGCCGGCTTCGTCGGCACCCATGCCGGCTGTGGCCGGCTCGGCCAGTTCCACCTCGGCGACCACCGTTTCGGCTTCCTCGGTCTCCGGTTCGGGTGCCTCATCGACGACCGGCCGATCGGCGACGTCGTCGAGTGTCTCGATCGATTCGGCGATCTCGACGTTCTCAACGACTTGCTCGGCCACGGTGCCACCCTCAAAGCTGACTGCCAGACCGTCGCGCTGAACGAGAACCTGAGCTGCGGATGAGTTGCGAAGATCGATGACCACCCGCGACACTGGCTCCGGGTAGGGCTTGTATTGCGCGATGCGAACCCGCTCCACCAAGCCATTCTCGACCGGAATGCTGGAATTCGGCGCCATATTGACGACCCCGATCAGATCCACGACGAATCGATCCGGGGCGCCCAACGTCAGAGTCGAATAGTGGAACTCGCCATCGCCGACGATGCGGATTACGGTCTTGCCGCCCACAGCATCGATCTCGACGTCTTCGAGCTGGCTGGCAACGACACTGCCCGCCGGCTCACCCGACGGTCCCGGCACCGGCTCCACGGGAGCGGTGGCCGGCTCATCGACCGTTGTCACTTCCACCTTTGCGGCCACTTCTTCGGCTACCTCTTCAGGCACCTCTTCGTGGACCGCCGAGTCCGGCACAGGTTCGATCTGCCACTCGGCAGCTTCGGCTGTCGCCACCGGCACCAGGTCGATCCTCAGGCTGGTGCCTGCCGCAGTCACCGAGTGCTCGGTCTCGGTTCGCGTGCGGATGACGAGGCGGGTAAGAGGATGCTCGGAGTTCTGCTCTACCTGGATGTCCACCGCTCTTATCAGGCCCTGCGCGGGGGTCAATGCGACCACCGAATCCACGGGCAGCGTATTGGACAACTCGACAACAAGGTCTCCCTCGCTGTCTCGATAGGTAGTCCAGATGGGTACCCCGGTGGTCGCCACTTCCAGCTGCATCCCTGGGGCCCCCTCGCGGATCTCCAATCCCTGAATCCGGGCCGTAGTCGAACGGCCGCCGGAGTCAGCGGGAGCATCCCGATGGGCAGACGAGAAATCCGTAGCTGTGGCCGGCGACGGGTTCAACGCCCAGGCGATTGCGAGAATCGCCAGAGCCAACCCGCCACGGGCGGCCCAGGACTGCCACGTCCCTCTCCGTCTGGTCTTGACTGCGAAATTACGCATGGCGCTCGCCTCCCTCCCACGAGTAGCAACCCGGTTTGAACCGGTGTCACTCATGGGTTGAGCTTCTTGACTACCTCCCGAAACGGTTTGAGAGCGGTCGGATCGTCCACGATCTGTTTGAACACCGCTTCGTTCTCACTAATACTAATCACATCTCCGTCATAGAGCTGATCGCCGATACGCAGCAGATAGCTCTTATCCTGATCCGCCGACGCGACCTGCGCCACCGGCCCATCAGATGTCAAGAAGATACCGGTGATACTGATCTCATCGACCAGCAAACCAGGTATCCCGTCTGGTCTCGGACCTCGAAACTCGAGCCTTTCACGCGCTTCCAGTAGCGACTTGAAAGGATCGCGGCGACTCCCCGGGTCATAGAAATACCCTTCACCGGCGAGCATCGCCTCTTCATCCATGAGGATCTCATCGACACCGGCTGACTGATCCTCATCGGCAATGAATGTGGTCACTGGCTCGGCTACGCCTTCTGTCTGGGGCCTCTCCGCCTCTTGGGCCCACAGCGTCGGCGGTCCGAGAACCAGGAAGAGAAAGACCAGGAACAGAATGTGTTTTCCACTGTGCTTCGCCATCAGATTCACCTTAAACTCTCTTCAGTCCCTTCAGGGGGCGACTGCTTCTTCTTCCTCAAGAACCGGCTCGGGTTCTTTGTAGACAAAAGTCTTGGCGGTGAACGACGCTGAGATCGTGTGCCCAGAGTCCTGACTCCGGTTGGAGTTGATCCTCAGTCCTTCGATGTTGATGATCCTCGAGAATCGACCCACACGATCGAACAACAGGGCGAGATTGTGATACGTACCCTGGAGACTCACCGCGATCGGCCACTCGCTGTAGAACTCGCGATCGATGAAGTTGCCCGGAGTGAATCGCTGCAGGTCGAAATGACCCTGCTCGGTCAGATCCCTGATCCTGCGGAGCAGCTCCGGCGTATTGCGCCGTGCGGGAAGAATCCGAAGTAGCTTGTCTAGCTCTAGCTCGAGTCGCTGGACTTCCTGGCGAAACTGAGGTAGTTGCGCTTTGGCGGCACGACCCTCCTGGATTTTCGCCTGGAGTCCCGACAGCTCGGTATCCAAACGAGCCAGGTTCTCTCGACGCGGTTTCATCAGATAGTGATTCCCCGCGAAGTAGATAGCCCCTGCCAGTACGAGGCCAACCAGCGCGGCAACGTACCAGGGTTTGTCCTCAAGACCTGTACGGAACTCCATGGCTGCCAGCCCCCGCTATCCCTCCGTGACACCTTCAGCCTCAGTCGCCCCTTCTACCGGTGGCGGCTGAAAGCTGTAGTTGAAGGCGATCACGAAACTGTAAACCTGACCTCTCTGTTGAGTATCACGCAGAATCGGCTCCTGAAACTCCGGCACCCGATCCAGGTTCTCGATGAAATTGGCTACCGCGTTGGTATTGAAGGCCTCTCCAGTCACGGTAATCAGGTTCGGGCCCACCTCGAGTCGCGTCAACCAGAGCAACTCGGGCAGCGATCGCGATAGGTGGTCCATCACCTGCACCGGCCCCTGCTGGTTGGTCTTCAGCCGGTTGATGACATCGACCTTGCGCTCGAGCTCGGCCTTCTTGGCCTTGAATTCCTCGACCTCTCGAATGTAGGGCTCGAGCTCGTCGACTTCTCGCTGGGCCTCGGCGACCTCCTGCTCCTTCGCCTTCACCTTGCCATTCAAGACATAGACGCTGCCAAAGGTGATGAGGGCGCCCACGAGAATAAGACCAATCAGCGCCCAGTTCCCGAGTGAGGCACCTTCCAGTCCTCCAGTCCGACCCGCCGGACTCGGAGCAACCGGACGTTTCCTTTCACCGACGAGGTTGATCTTGATCATTGGTCGCTATTCCCCGATCTTGCGCGCGGCAAGCCCGACGGCCACCGTCAGCATCGGTGCGATGGATTGGAGCCAACGACTTTCGAAGTCGCTCTCCTTGTAATAGACACGTCGCAGCGGATTCATCAGCTCGGTGGATACCCCGAAACGCTCACGGAGCACCGACACCAAGTTGGGAGTCTGAGCACAGCCGCCGGAGACCACCAGCTCTTCGACGCTGTCCTCAGCGGCCGTTGCCGCGAAGAAATCGAAGGTCTTTTGGATCTCCGAAGCCATCTCTGCCGACACGGCGTCCAAGACGGTCGATGCTTCCGCTGCCGAGCAGCCCTCGACGTCTTCGCCGCGCTTGACTCTTTCTGCCTGCTCAAAGGAGAGATTGAACTCCCGCTGCAAGGCCTCGGTGAATTGATTGCCACCGAAGGAGATGTCGCGCCAGAAGACCGTCGACCCCTGGGCCAGGATATTGATGTTCGTAACCCCGGCACCCATGTTGACCAGTGCGACGACCTTGTTTGGATCGACATCGTGGTTGATCTCGTACGCGTTTTGTACCGCAAAGGCGTCGAGATCGACGATGGCAGGAGTCTTCCCGGACTGACTGATGACCGACACGTAGTCGTTCACCTTGTCCCGCTTGACGGCGACCAGCAGCACCTCCATCGATTCCTCGCCGATACCACCCTCCGACAGCACGACGTAATCGAGGCGCACGTCGTTGATGTCGAACGGGATGTACTGCTCGGCCTCCCAGTGAATCGACTCTTCGAGCTCCGCCGCTGGCATGGCGGGGACCTGTATCTTCTTGATGATGACTGAGTGCCCGGAGACGGAGGTTGCGAAGTTCAAACCCTTCGCTCCCGTCTCTTGGGCCAGCTTCTGGATGGCGTCCACTACCAGGGACGAGTCCATGATAGAGCCATCGACGATGGCTTCCGGCGAGAGCGGTTCGACGCCAACTCTCACCAGATGGAATTCACCGGCCTTACGTTCCTTGAGCTCGACGAGCTTGACGGCGGAACTACCGATGTCAAGACCTACTACCCCTTTTGAGCGCGACCAGAACACGGTGTCAGGAAACTCCTGAAAACATAGTGTTTATGCGACGTTGCGCACAAACTGTTAAAGCATTACTCGCAAGGTACAAAGTTATTCCATCCCTGTCAAGGGCCGGTTTCACTGTGACTGCCGGGAGCATATACAGAGTTTGCGATTCACTGGTATGACGTTCTCCACTGCCATCCGTTTGAGGCGAATGGAGGCGACTCGAATCGACAGGCAGGCGAGCATGAGTGTCAGAGTGAATGTGGCTTCCACTTTCCTGTGCCCCTTGGAACCATTCTTCGATTTTGGTACGGTAGGCAACCTTGCGTAGACATGTCAAGGAGATACACCACATGGCCAAGCAGTGCGACATTTGCGGTAAGAAAACAGTGACCGGTCGAAGTATCAGTCATGCCCACAACATCTCGTCACGAACCTGGCAGCCCAACCTCCAGCGAATCCGTGCCACAGTAGATGGCACCACTAAGAGGATCTGGGTGTGCACTCGCTGCCTACGCAGCGGCAAGGTGACCAAGCCGGCTGTGCGGAATTGGCAGCCCGAGCAGACGGACACCTGAGCAGTCGGAATCAGCCAGTGACGCGATCCGCCTTCGAGCCTGGGCCGCGACGCCGGCCCACCTCCAGAACTCCCGGCACGGCGCGAATGCTCTGACGCAATCGCTCCAAGTGCCGACGATTCTGGACCTCGACCACGACCTCGATGAGTCCGCGTCCGGACTCCATGGTCTCGGCTTCGAATTGGCGGATATTGCTGTTGTGCTTGGCCATCACTTCGGTGAGCTTGGCCAGGATGCCCGGTTGGTCTTCGGTCTCGATCACCAGAACGACAGGGAAGACTTCGTCGTTTTGCCGGGCCCACTCGACCTCGATCTCCCGCTCGGGGTTGTAGAGCAGATTCTTCACATTCGAGCACTCGGTCGAGTGGACGGAGACGCCCCGACCCCGGGTGACGAATCCGACGATGGGTTCGCCGGGTACGGGACTGCAACACTTGGCCAGATAAGCGAGAAGATCATGGTGCCCTTTGACCGCAATGGCACCACTGCCAAAGGGCAGCATTTTGGAGACCGCCCGGCGCAGAGGGCCCGGCTCACCCTCCTCGGTCTTCAGCTCTTCACTACTGAGGACCCGGCGCAGGACCAATCTGACCACGACCTTGCCGAAGCCGAGGGCGGCGAACAGGTCTTCGTCACGAGCCAAGCCCTCACTCCCCAGATAGGCGCTCAGTTCCGGACTGTCCAGAAAGCGCTTGAGGCTCACTTTGTGCTTCTTGAGCTCGCGCTCGAGAATGCGACGACCTATCTCCATGGCACGCTTCTTCTGCTCCGTATTGAGCCACTGACGGATCTTGGTCTTGGCGCGGGTTGTCTTGACGAAGCTCAGCCAGTCGCGACTCGGATAGCGGCTCGCATTGGTGAGGATCTCGATGATGTCGCCATTGCGCAGCTCGGTTCGCAACGGCTCCAACTTGCCGTTGATCCGAGCACCGACGCAGTGGTGCCCTAGGTCGGTGTGGATGCGATAAGCGAAATCGAGAGGCGTGGCACCGCGGGGGAATGACAGCACGTCCCCTTTGGGCGTGAAGATATACACCTCTTCGGGGTATAGATCGAGCTTCAAGGAATTCAAGAAGGCGCGCGGATCCTCGACCTCTTTTTGCCACTCCAGAAGCTGACGCAACCACGAAATACTGTGATCGACTTCCGCCGCATCGCGCCCTCCCTCCTTGTAGCTGAAGTGGGCCGCGATCCCTTCTTCCGCAATCAGGTCCATTTCCCGGGTTCGAATCTGCACTTCGAAGGGTTGGCCGTGCTCCGCGACCAGGATCGTGTGGAGCGATTGATAGAGGTTGGGCTTGGGCATGGCAATATAGTCTTTGAATCGACCCGGCACCGGTCGCCACTGTTGATGAACGACGCCGAGACACGCGTAGCAGTCCCTGACCGAGGTCGTGATCACCCGAAAGGCGAGATAGTCGTAAAGCTGCGAGGGATCGATGCCCTGACGCCGCAGCTTGCTGAAGATCGAGTAGTAGCGTTTGACGCGGAAGTTGATCTCCACTTCGATCTCCGCCTCTTCGAGCACCTTCACCAGTCGTTTCCGAATCAGCTCGGTGGCTTGCTTGCCGTGCCGGACCTTTTCGAGGACGCGGCTCCGAAGCTCGGCATACTGCTCCGGATAGAGGTAGAAGAACGCCAAATCCTCGAGATCCCCCTGTACCTTCGACATACCGAGACGGTGCGCCGTCGGAGCGTAAATCTCGAGAGTCTCTTGGGCGATACGCTGGCGGGACTCCGGAGGCATGTGCTCCAACGTCATCATGTTGTGCAAACGGTCCGCCAGCTTGACGAGGATGACCCGGATGTCCTTGACCGAAGCCAGGATCAGCTTGCGGAAGGTCTCGGCCTGGGCCTCGTCCCGGCGCACATAGGAGTGGCGGCCGATCTTGGTCACTCCATCTACCAGGTCGGCGATCTCCTCGCCGAAGCTTTCTTGCAGCGCCTCTGACGTCGTCAGGGTGTCCTCCAAGACATCGTGCAGCAGTCCCACCTTGACGCAGGTCTCATCAAAGCCCAAGTCGGCCAAGATGTAGGCAACGTACACGGGATGGGTCAAGAACGGCTTGCCCGAACGTCGAACCTGGTGGGCGTGCATCTCGCGCGAGAAATCCATCACTGCGCGCAATGTCTCTTCGTCGAAGTCGCGCCCGCTTCGATCCAGGGCTTCGAGAATGTCCTCGAAGCTCACCTCATCTGGAGACTGAACCGGTGGTTGCAGTTTGCCTCTGGATCGGGGCCGCTTGAGATTTGCCATCGAGCTCAGCCGATAATCCCGCACTCGTTTCGGTGCGCTAGCGGGTCGAATGACCCCTAGCCACCAGACTGATCAGGATTATAGAAGACCCCTGGCCTGAGTCCCGGAGACGGGGATCGAAGCGGGATCTTACTGCTGAGCCGACCGGCCGAAGACCTGCTCCCAGAGCAGGGCAAACGGGCTGGCAATGTAGATCGACGAATAGGTGCCCACAATCACACCCAGGGTGAGGATGAACGCGAAGCTGCGCAGCACATCGCCGCCGAGAAACATCAGACTGCCGACCACCAGGAGAGTCGTGCCCGAGGTCAGAACCGTGCGCGACAGGGTCTGATTCAAGCTCTTGTTCATGACGTCGATCAGCCTCTCGCGGCGCGAGCGTCGCAGATTCTCCCGGACTCGATCGAACACCACCACGGTGTCGTTGACCGAGTAGCCAACCAGCGTCAGTAGGCCCGCGATGGTCGTGAGATTGAACTCGAACCCAGCCAGGGCGAAGAGTCCGAGAACGATTAAGACATCATGGATAACTGCCACCAGGGCGCCGAACCCGTAGCGGAGCTCGAAGCGAAACCAGATGTAGATCAGCATGCCGATCAACGACGAAATGATCGCCAAGACCCCCTTGCGACGCAGCTCGGCACCAATCTGGGGACCGACACTCTCGACAGCGAGTACCGCGAATTCACCCATGTGAGTGTTCTGTCGCAGCACGGTCAAGGTCTCGGCACTCACGGCGGAGACCTCGGACAGGCTCTCCCACGAATCGAACAGACCGCTGAGCCGACGAATATCCAACACCGACTCGGCAACCTGGTCGTAGTGGTTGTGCGCCACTTCCTCGTCCTGTTGGCGCACCTGATCCGGATCGTGCTCGAACAACAGATCGGAGAGCACCTCGCTGCCCCGCTGATTCAGATCGAAGTCACTGGTCGCGCCAGCATTGAATCGCTGATCAAGAGCGCTGAGAACGACCCCCTGCATGCCCTCTTCCTGGTCGGGGACGGTGGAGGTTCGGATAAGAGCTTCGTTCTCCCCCGCGCTACCAAAGCTCTGGATCTGGGCATCTTCGACGCCGGCCTTCGACATCACCTCGCGCAACTCGTCGATCACCGGCGGCTGGTGGAACTTGACCGTCACCTGCGTTCCACCGACGAAATCGATACCGAGGTTCAGATGCCCGTGGACAAAGACCGCCAGCAGCGTGACCATTATGAACACCACCGAGACGACGATGAAGTACTTGCGGTACTTCATGAAATCGATATGGGTGTCGCGAAAGAACTCCATTACCTTCTCCTCGAGCGAGCGCCTTGCCTCACGCTACCTTCAGATCGACAGGCGCTCGACGCGACGACGACGGGAAAGAATCAGATCGAAAATCCAACGGCTGACGAAGATGGCGGTGAACAGCGATGCCAAGATGCCGATCGACAGGGTCACCGCGAATCCACGGATGGGCCCAGTACCGAACTGAAAGAGAAACAGCGCGGCGATGAGGGTCGTGATGTTGGCATCCATCACCGACGACAGCGCTTTGCCAAAGCCGGCGTCGACGGCGGACTTCACCGTCCGACCGTGATGCAGCTCCTCCCGGATGCGCTCGAAGACCAGGACATTGGCATCGACCGCCATGCCAATCGTCAGAATGATCCCGGCGATTCCTGGCAACGTCAGGGTGGCACCGAAGTAGGCGAGTGCGCCGAAAATCAGAATGATGTTCAGGGACAAAGCCACGATCGCGTTGATGCCGGTGCCTTTGTAGACAACAAACATGGTCAGCACCACCAGAGCCATACCGATCACTCCTGCTCGCAGTCCCTTCTCAATGGAGTCTTGGCCGAGTGCCGGGCCCACGGTGCGCTCTTCCAGGTAGGTGATCCCTGCTGGCAGGGCACCGGAACGGAGCACGGTCGAAAGATCTTCGACCTCTTGCCGGGTGAACGATCCCTCGATAATGCCCGAATCGGCGATCCGCGTCCGGATATTGGGCGCCGTAACCACGCGACCATCGAGAACCACCGCCAACCCCTTGCCAACATTGGCGCCAGTGGCCTCTGCGAACAGCTTGCCCCCCTCGTGGGTGAGATAGAAATTGACCACCGGCTGATTGAACTCTCCGATGCCGGGCCGAGCGGTTCTCAAGTCACGACCGGTGAGTACCGGCCGGTTCTCGACCGCGTAGTATTGCTGACCGATGACCGCACCCTGAGAATCGTGAATGGCGCCGGTAAGAATCTCGACGTTCGTGGGAAGTTGTCCGGAGTACTGAGCCATGATCTCCTCGCGCGAGCCCACCCCGCCACCACCCAGCGGAAAGGTCACCAAACGAAACTCGAGGAATGCTGTGTTCTTGATCAGCTTCTTGACGCGTTCCGGATCATCGACACCCGGAAGCTGCACCACAATCCGATCGCCTTCGAGACCTTGCCGCTGAATGATGGGCTCGGCGACACCGAACTCATCGACTCGATTCCGGATCGTCTCCACGGCCTGAACCACCGCCAGCTTCCGAATCTCGGCGGCGTTGGCGATCTCCATCTTGAATTGGATCTCCTCACCTCGCCGTGACCAACCCCAACCGGGGAGATACTCGGTGACGACCCTGGTGACCTCGTCATCGCGGTCGCTCGCAACACCTCGCAGATCGAAACCGGAGCTCGAGGTCACTTCGACACTCGCCGAGCCGAGACCCGCATCGCGAAGCTCTTGCACAAGACGGTCCATGTCCTTTGTCGTTTCGGAGCGTACGGCGTCCTCCACTTCCACCTGCAGGACCAGATGAATTCCCCCTTGAAGATCGAGACCGTAGTTGATCTTCTCGCTCAGCGGGTAGGCCGAGAGCAGGGCCACCGCAACCGCGATGGCGATCAGACTGCCCCGCCATACCAGGCTACGGCTCATTTTCGCTCCTCCTCTTGACCTTCGAGACCGGAGATGGCCGATTTCCCAATTCGCAGCTTGACGTTGTCTGCCACCTTGACCAGGACGATCTTGTCCTCGACCCCTGCAACGGTGCCGTACAGGCCGCCGCTGGTCACCACGCGATCGCCCTTCTTGAGATTGTCGACCAGGTTCTTCAGCGCCTTCTGGCGCTTGCGCATCGGCGCGATCAACAAAAAGTAGAAAATGCCAAAGACCAGCAGGATCGGTACGAACTGTAGAAATGCCGGCGCCGAGGCGCCCTCAGCAAAGACCAACAACGAACCGAGCAATTCCATCGACATGACTCCTTCCGCAAGCTGCCATCCACCTACCTAGCGAGCCGGTGCTTGCGATCACCGTCAAACTCGCCTTGGCACTCCTCGAATCAGGGATTGGAAGCAGCGGGACTGCGAGATCGTGATGACTCTTCGGACGAGTCGTCCTCCGCGTAGTGAGCCACAATTTCGGCTCCCACCTCCGACAGCGATCCGGACGAGATAGCTTCCCTGAGTTGGCTCACAAAGTCAAGATAGAAACGGAGGTTGTGAAGCGTGGCCAGGACTCCTCCGGTAGGCTCGCCATGCCGAATCAAGTGATGCAGAAAAGCGCGGCTGACGTGGGCACAAGTCGGGCACTGACAGGCGCTGTCTACGGGTGTCGAGTCATCACGATACCGACTGTTCTTGATTCGCAGGATACCCTGGCGAGTGAAGAGAACACCGTGACGGGCATTTCTTGTAGGCAAAACACAGTCGAACATATCGGTACCGTGCTGGACGGCGTGCAGGATGTCGACCGGGGTACCGAGCCCCATCAGGTACCGAGGTTTGGTTGCCGGCAGCATGGGTGTTGTCGTCTCCACGACCGCTCGTCGCAGATCTTTGGGCTCGCCGACACTGACCCCCCCGACTGCGTATCCATCGAAGTCCATCGCTGTCAATTCCCGCACCGCGAGCTCGCGCAGTTCCGGAAAGACGCTGCCCTGGGCGATTCCGAACAACCCTCCCGCCCCACCTGACCAGACATCGCGAGCTCGCCGGGCCCATCCATTCGTCCGAGCAAGTGAGGCTGCGGCAGCATCTTGCTCTACTGGCCAGGGTGGACACTCGTCGAGCACCATCGCCACGTCCACGCCAAGACGAAGCTGGGATTCGACGACCACCTCTGGCGTCAGGCGAACCTCACTACCATCCAGGTGACTCCGAAAGCTCACTCCACCGTCGTCGACGGCTCTCAAAGCCGCCAGACTGAAGACCTGGAAGCCGCCACTGTCGGTAAGGATGGGCCCCAGCCAACCCGTGAAGGCGTGCAACCCCCCCAGAGCTTCGATCGTGTCGATTCCCGGGCGCAAAGTCAGGTGGTACAGATTGGCCAGCATGATGCTGGCTCCAGCAGACGCCAGATCCCAGGGTGGCACGCCCTTCACCGCACCGAGGGTGCCTACCGGCATGAAGACCGGAGTCTCCACCTCGCCGTGCGGTAGCGACAGGCGACCACGACGCGCCAGGCCATCCTGGGCCACGACTTGGAATGAAAAGCTCATCGGGGGGCGGCTCGCCGATGCCGCCTGCGATCAGGCCGTATCAGTAGAGCCCGGCAGGGCGATCCAACTCGAGGTGTCTTACTTCGACGCTCTTGGGCATCTCCAATCTGAAGCGCTCTTCTGGCACGCCAGCATTGATACGCAATCTATGAAAGCTGAAATCGGTAATGTCCCCGTCGGCCTCTAGGTAGCGGATCCGAGCCGGCAAGAAATTCTCGGGGTCGACCCAGACGGTCATGCCGCGAATGCGCTTGGCGACTTTCTCAAAGCGAGGCTTGAGCTCCAGCATGTACGGTTCCGAGGTGTCGAGCGGCAGGGTAAGGGTAAGGTTGAAGTACTCCAACAGTTCATCCATGGAGCTGCCGGCACCCAGAAACTCGAGCACCCGATGCGACTGGCGGCCGACACTGACGTGCTCGGCTTGCTGGATATCTCGATACCAGGTCGTCATCTCGTCGTGATCGATGAGAATGGAAATCGGATTGGGTGTCTCGTACTCCCAGCGAACTCGGTCGGGAGCCGAGAAGAAAAAGACCCCCCTCGTCTCTACTGGTTCCACCAACATCGCACTCTCTTTGCGTTGAACAAACTCGGACTCGAGCGTTTCAACGCCTTTCTGCGCCAACCGCACGCGCTCGATCAGAGCCTCCAAACGGTCCGACGGACTGAGGTTCTCCTGTCGCGGATGGGGCAGATCACCCTGCGCCGACACAGGGGTCTGCAGCACCAGGGCGCACACGCAGGCGGCAAATAGAGCGACGAAGCGAGAGGTCATAGTCCGTTGTTCAGGCAGAATCAACCTGCGAGGTCCGCGCAGGCGGCGTCATGCTACCGCTTTCGGTGCCAGGCCTGCAAGATGCAAGACTTCTCGATCTTGCATCTTGCAGGCCTGGCACCGTGGTCTTGACAGCGTTTCGGCGCGGGTGCTACCGTCCCGCATCTCTTCCACTCTGGGAGTAGGAGCTCGAACGATGACAGAACTTGGAGACAAGCACGAATGCCTCGACTGTGGCACCAAGTTCTACGATCTTGGTAAGACCGAGCTCATCTGTCCCAAATGCGGCGGCAATCAGAAGGAGCTCGCCGAGGCCGAAGCGGGCAAGACAAAGACAGCAGCACGCTCCAAGAAGGCTGCTGCGAAGAAGAAGAAAAAGGCCAAGAAGAAGGCCAAGCAGGAAAAGACCCCCGAGAAGGTCTCTGCGGTCGACGGGGACGAAGAAACCGCAACCGACACCGATCTGGATGATGACAAGATGGAAAAAAAGGACTGAGCAGGCACCGGTGGCCGTGGCTCTCGGCCTCGGCAGCAACGCCGGTGACCGCGAAGAGCATCTTCTCGTCGCCATCAGGTCCTTGGCAGCCCTCCTCGAGAATCTCACCGTATCTTCTCCTTATCTCACCCAGCCTCTGCACGACCCTTCGCAGCCCGAATTTCTCAACGCCGCCGTCGTGGGTTGCTGCGCCTGCGACGCCGAGCAACTGATGGCCATCGCTAAAGGACTGGAGTGGACAGCCGGACGCCGACCGGGAGTCCGATACGGGCCTCGTCCTTTGGATGTAGATCTCCTGCTCATGAATGACCTCTGGATTCGGCGACCCGAGCTCACCGTGCCCCATCCACGTCTGGCCCAGCGGCGATTCGCTCTCACACCGCTGAACGAGATCGCACCCGATTGGCAGGTGCCGCCCCAAGGCAAGACGGTGAGTAGCCTGCTGGAAGCACTTGGCGAGGCGCAGCTCATCGAGGCTCGATCTTGGAGCTCGGCACCGATCCAAGACAGCTGACAACTCGCTCGGTCCAGGCGCGCTTGCAGATATGCGGGTCGATGACATAACGTCACGACGCATGGAAAACCCTCAGGCCCAACCCTGGTACCGACGGCTCCACTGGCAAATTCTCATCGCCATGGCCGCTGGAACGGTTGCGGGCTTGATCGGTGGCACCGCCATTGTTCCCAAGGTTGGATGGCTCGGCACGCTGTTCATCAGGCTGCTGAAGATGATCATCGTGCCGCTGATCCTCACCTCGATCATCTCCGGCGTTGCAGCGGTGGGGGGGGGCCGCAACCTTGGCCGCCTGTTTGGGAAGACCCTCGGTTACTACGTCCTCTCAAGCGCCCTGGCGGCGTTTGCCGGGCTGGTCATGGTCAACATGATCGGGCCGGGCGTGGGGTCCACCATTGCCGGTAGCGACCAGGCAACAGTCCCCGAAGTCTCTACGCCCAGCTCTCCGATCGAGCTGCTGCTAGACATCGTGCCGGAGAACGTCGTGGGTGCAGCTGGCGAGTCCGACATGTTGGCAGTCATCTTCTTCTCCATCTTGTTGGGCATGAGTATCGCCGCCTTGCCCGAGAAACCGAGGGTGACTCTGGTGACGTTTTTCGAATCTGGCTTCCAAGCCATGATGAAGCTCACGACAGGTGTCATCCGTTTCGCCCCCATCGGAGTTTTCGGTCTGATCACCCGGGTCGTGGGGACTTCGGGCCTCGAGTCCTTCCGTGCTCTCGGTCTCTACATGATGACCATCGCCCTCGGGCTGACCTTTCATCTCTTCGTCACCCTGCCAATTCTCTTGCTACTGCTGGGCAGGATCAGGCCTCGAACCCACTTCCGCAACATGGCCGAACCGATGGCCATGGCCTTCTCCACCAGCTCATCGGGAGCCACACTCCCCGTCACACTGAATGCCGTCGAGAACAAGGTCGGCGTCTCGAATCGAATCTCGTCCTTCGTCCTACCGATGGGAGCCACGGTGAACATGGACGGCACCGCGCTGTATGAGTGCGCCGGTGTTCTGTTCATCGCCCAGGTCCTCGGCGTCGATCTCTCTATTGGCCAGCAGCTATTGGTGGTTCTGACTGCTCTGCTCGCCTCGATCGGTGCGGCGGCGGTACCTTCGGCCGGCCTCGTCATCATCTTCATCGTCCTCGAAGCAGTGAATCTCAGAGGTCCGGAGGTCGAGGCGATCGTTGGGGCCATGCTGGCCGTCGACCGGCCGTTGGACATGTACCGAACGGTGGTGAATGTGTTCAGTGATTCCTGTGGAGCGGCGATCATCGCCCGTTCTGAAGGGGAGGAGAACATCGATCGCGAACCCGTCACAGAAAGCTGATCGGTCGCGATCAACCACACATCATGCAGCCGGTTGCTTCGTTCCGTGATCCCATCCACGGCTTTATCTACGCCGATCCGCTGGAAAGAGCGCTGATCGACAGTCGGCCGCTCCAGAGACTGCGGTCGATCCGTCAGCTCGGATTTGCCTACCTCGTGTTTCCGGGCGCCGAGCACACTCGCTTTGGCCACGCCCTCGGAGCCATGGAGTTGGCAGGTAGGGTCTACGACGCTCTTGCCTTGCGCGGCGATGGCATTCTCGACCCCGATCCACGCAGCCCGACACGCCGCCTGGTTCGCGCCGCCGCATTGCTGCACGACCTCGGTCATGCGCCATTCAGCCACTCGGCGGAAGAGCATTTCCAAGGGGGTATCGATCACGAGCAGATGACCGGGCTGATGTTGGGGCTCGATGAGATGGAGACGGTCTTCGAGCGGTGGGGCGATGGTCTAGAACCCCAGGCGGTGGCCCGCCTACTGGCCGAACCGCAGGGTGCTACCGAGCATCTCCTGTCCCAAGTCGTCTCCGGTGAGCTCGACGTAGACAAGATGGACTATCTCCTCAGAGACAGCCTCTTTTGTGGGGTTCAGTACGGCAGCTATGACCTGGCCAGGTTGTTGGACACGATCCTGCCATTGCGTGATCCGGAGACCGAAGATTGGGGTCTGGGAGTCTACGAGGGCGGTGTACACGCCATGGAAGCTCTGGTCATGGCCCGCTACTACATGTTTACCCAGGTGTATTTCAACCCCATCGTCAAAGCCCTGGAGCTCCATTTCAACGAGTGGCTCTCCGAGCGAGAGCACCGATGGCCTTCCGAACCAGAGGCCTTTCTTGCCGAAAGCGATATCTCCATCATCACCGCCATGCGTGAATCGAGCAGCCCCCACGCGCAAGCGGTGACCCAGCGTCAGTACTACCCGCTGGTCTTCGAGACTCGCGAACATCTGAGCAGCGATGAAAAGACCCACTTCGAGGCAGTCCTACCCCGTCTATTCGATCGCTTTGGCACCCAGGGATTGCTCGTCTCTCGGTCCGCCAAGGATCCCCATCGTTTGGGCGAGGCCAGGGTCCTGGTCAGACGATTCGATGGCGGCCTGGAGCCCATGGAAGAAGCCAGCCATTTCATCCGCCATCTGGCACGCATCGACCGCTACCGCATCTACACAGCACCCGAGCTCCAGGCTGACGTCTCGGCTGCCATCAACGAGCTCTGGTGAGCGCCCTGTCATGGTGGAGGACATTTGGCAGGGCGACGTTCCCGGGGTGCAACTGCGCTGTCGGCAGCAGCTCGCCGGCCCGGTCGAGGACGTTTGGCCATGGCTGACGACAACCGAGCGTCTCGAACGCTGGCTCGCCCATCGCGTGCAGGCTGACGTCGGAGTTCAAGGCGCCCTCCTGCTGGAGTCTGTCGATGAGGCCGGCACTGCTCTTCGCGAGGAAGCCACGACTCTCGAGCTGGAGGCCCCGCACCGCTGGGTGCTCGCCCTTCAACAAACCGAGCCGCGGTGGCCAGTGGCCACCCGACTGACCCTCGAGCTTTCACCCATGGAACCGGGATGCGAGTTGTCGGTTTATCAGACTGGATTCGCCCACCTTCCCCTCTCCGACGGTCTGACCATCTGGGAGTCCTACCGCCGTCGCTGGCGCATCGCGCTCGCCCAACTCGCGAAAGCAATAGCGGAATCTTGACCCGTCCCACGGCCCTCCGTTTTCTAGCCTCGCTCCGCCAGTCTTGTATCAGAGAGCTACCAGTAAGGGTCCTTACGATGCTCTTCAGGGGAACGTCTCGCGCTACTCAGACTCCGACGGGGAGGTGCTCGTCGAGAGGCCCCCTTGAAGAGCACCGCAAGGACCCTACGAACAGCTGAACACGTTTCCACTTTCAAGTAGCTCCGCTCGGCCCGCCAGGCAGAGGAGCTTTCAGGGATCCCGCAGAGGGGGCTCTCGGCAAGCCCAGGGGCAGGAACTTGGCAGGGCACTGCACGTCCGGGGCGTAGGCGAGCGCAGACCCCGACCCCCAATCACTGACCTCTTGACCGGGGTCGTCCCCTCCAGGGATCCCTGGAAGTTCCTCCCGGCGGGACGCCGACCCGGGAGGGTGGGAGGAACTCAGCCCAAGAGATCTACCAGCGCCGACTCGAGGTCCGGGAACCGAAAGCGGAAGCCGAGGTCGAGCAGGCGTCGCGGCACGGCGCGCTGACCGGTCAACACCAGATCTGCCATCTCACCCAAGACGCCTCGCAGGGCAAAAGCCGGCACCGGCAGGAGGCTCGGCCGATGCAGTACCTTCCCCAAAGATCGGCTGAACTCGCGATTGGTGACCGGACTGGATGCGGTCAGGTTGAAAACACCCTTGGCGCTGTGTTCTTCCACCAAGAAACGAATCGCCGCTGCCTCGTCGGCGAGGTGGATCCACGAGATCCACTGTCGACCGCTGCCGGCCGGGCCCCCGACAAAGAGTCGAAACGGCAAGGTCATCCTTGGCAAAACGCCACCGGAACCGCTGAGCACCAATCCGCTCCGGACCACGACTCGCCTCACCCCTGCAGCCGAGACCCTCTCCGAGGCATCCTCCCAATCGCGACAAAGCATTGCCAAGAAGTCGTCCCCCGCTGGCGCATCTTCCGCAACCTCCTCATCACCTCGGGGACCGTAAAAACCGACTGCGGATGCTTGAACCAGAACCGCGGGAGGGGTGTCGATTCTCAAGATGGCCTCAGCGATAGCCTGCGTCGAGTCCACTCTGCTGTCCCGAATGCGCTGCTTGCGGCGTTCGGTCCACAGCCCGGCACCGAGGTTCTCGCCGGCCAGGTGCACCACAGCGTCAGCGCCCTTCATCAGGTCCAATAGGGGCTCGACGGAACGCGCATCCCATGGGTGCACCTCCGCTCGGTCGAACGCCCCCAGGCTCTGCTGCGGCGCACGACTGAGAATGTCGCACCTATGCCCCGCGCTTTCGAGCTCTCGAGCCAGAGCTCTTCCCACCAATCCCGAGCCGCCACTGATCAGAATGCGCATTCGATGTTCCTCAAACAGCTGCTAGCTCCTCTTCGAGCTGCTGCCGCCGATACAGATCGGCGTAGATACCTTGTCGCGCCAGCAGCCCGGCGTGGTCCCCTCGTTCAACGATACGGCCGCGATCGAGAACCAGGATCAGATCCGCTTGCTTCACAGTGGAGATGCGGTGCGAAACGAGAAACACGGTGCGGCCCTGAAACTCGGATTGGAGATTGCCGAGGATCTGCTCCTCCGTCCGGGTGTCGACGGCCGACAGACAGTCATCCAACAGCAGCAGCCGAGGCTGGCGCAAAATCGCCCGCGCCAGCGCCACCCTTTGTTTCTGACCGCCCGAGAGCGTGACGCCTCGTTCCCCGACGACCGTATCGAAGCCATGCGGTAGCACCTCTAGGTCTTCCGCCAGGCCAGCGGTCTGCGCCGCTTGCCGGATTTGGTCGAATGAGGCCGTGGGTCTTCCGAAAGCGATGTTCTCGGCCAGCGTGGCGGAGAACAGGAACGTTTCCTGGGGAACCACGGCGACCGCTGAACGAAGCTCGGCCAAGCGGATCCGTCGAATATCGATCCCATCCACCAGGAGGGAGCCTACAGGCGGCTCCCACAACCTACAGACCAGGGACAGGAGCGTGCTCTTGCCGGCCCCAGTGCGCCCCACGATAGCCAGTGTCGCCCCCCCCGCCACCTCGAAGCTGACATCGGCCAACGCCGCACCTTTGGGCTCTTCATAGAAGAAGGTCAAATCATTGAAAAGCACTGCTCCATCCACCTGGTGCGATATGCAGAGCGGACCATCGGTAATCTCGGGAGCGCTTTCCAAGACCTCCAGGATCCGGGCCAAAGAGGCGCTGCCGCGCTGTACGAGGTTGATGACCCAGCCAATGGCGATCATCGGCCACACCAGCCGTGCCAGAAAAAACGTGAAGGTGACGAATTGACCGACCGTGATGCGGCCGGCACTGACCAGGCCACCGCCATACCAAAGGACAGCCACGAAACCGATGCCGACCAGGCCCTGCAACAGGGGATGAAAGGCTGCAGTCCAACGAATAAGCTGACGATTGCGCTCCACATATTCCTGGTTGAGATCCTCGAAGCGGTGCTGGGTCGGTACCTCTTGAGCGTAGGCCCGCACAACGCGCACGCCGGAAAGATTCTCCTGGACGTTGGTGGTGAGCGTGCCGAATTGTTCCTGCACTCGTTGAAACGAGCGATGGATGCGTTGACCGAAGACCTTGGTCACCATCGCCACGAGGGGCATTGTGCACAGCGCCAAGACGGTCAGCCCCGCATCG
>Ga0255055_10000506_pt1 | contig 30196 bp, 20 predicted proteins | sample JV7_2_27_MG_FD_188633 | JGI IMG/M metagenome (GOLD analysis project Ga0255055, IMG submission 188633) | Seawater microbial communities from Jervis Inlet, British Columbia, Canada - JV7_2_27 | ecosystem: Environmental > Aquatic > Marine > Inlet | place: Canada: British Columbia | collected...
CATCGTCCTGCTCGCGGGAGCCTCCCTCGTCCTGGGCCAGCAACACGAAGCCGAGCGTTCCCATCGGGATGCGATCCCGTTCGGCCCGGAGGCAACGCTTCAAGTGATCCTTACCGACGGTCGCCTGAATCTGCAAGGAATCGACGGCGACGAGGTCCAGATCGAGGCGGTCAAGAGGGTACGAGCCTACCGTGGAGCCGGCGCCGACGAGGCCGAGCGGCTGGTCGAGAAGATTGAACTGGTGACCGAGAAATCGGACGAGCGGATTCGCATCTCGACAAAGCTGCCCCGCGGGTGCAAGCGTGAGCTGGATTGCCTGGTCGACCTCACGATTTCCGTCCCCACGGGAGCGACGGTCACCGCTCGTGCCGACGACGGTGATGTTTACGTCACGAACTTCTCCGGGAGCTTCGACCTGCGCACCGACGACGGCGACGTTCATCTGACCGACGTTTCGGGCCGGATCGATATTCGTGCCGACGACGGCGACGTCGAGGCCGCGATCGCCAGCAACACGATGCTCACGGTAAGGGCGGACGACGGCGACATCCGGTTGATCCTGGAGGTCGACGACGGAGACGAACCCGCCATTCTCGTCGAGCAGGACGACGGAAAGACCCGCTCGGATTTTCGCGTCTTCACGTCCAGGGAGTCTTACGCGGCCGCGTTCAAGTCGGGCCTGCTCGAGGGCGGAGGCTGGCCGCGAGCGGAGTTGCGCGTCGAGGACGGCGACATCGAGATCGAGCGCCGCGAACCTTAGGGTTCGCGAAGAAATAACTCCCCGGATTCTGGGCGTCGAGGCGCCCGTCTGCCAAGGCGCGACGACGAAGACGTAGCAGAGCTACTTCGAGGAGAAGCAACACCGCCAGACGGGATGCATCGGCGCCCAGAACCAGGTAGTTATTTCTTCGCGGACCCTTAGTCGGTAAAGGGAACCAGCGTCTTCTCGCCGGACTGGATCGAGCGGGTGCGCATGGTAGCCCCCGCGAAGGGGCCGTCGGTGCTGGTCAGCACCATCTCCATCCGTACGGAGGTCTTGTCCTGCAGCTTCGCGAGCGCGGGATCGGTCGGGAAGAGACCGGACACCGTGACCTCGGCCTTTCCCTCTTCCAGCTCGACACCGGATGGAAGATCGGTCATCGAGAAATCGTCGATCTCGACCCTGGCGTCGATACGGAGGCACTCCACGCCCGAGACGTTCTCGATTCCGGCCAGCGTGACCGACCCGTCGAGATTCTCCGTATCCACTCTGGTTCCACTCGAGGCCATCAGGCTGGCGACGGCCTCGCCGTTCACCGGCCACGTGTCCCCGACCACGCGACGCCCAAAAGTGCCGAACATGTAGTCCTCGTCGGGAACGTCGCCGCGATAGGTGCTGAGGACGATTTCGAGAGCTGCGGAGGCCAGACCCGAGAGCCTCTCGCCCGCCAGGCGGAACTCGGTCCGGGTGCCCACCGTCTCGGCAATGATCACCTGCCCGGTCGCCACGGAGTTGGTCAGCTGGCCGCCGAGGCCGTAGACGAAGAGCTCGACGCCGAGCGCCTCCTTCAGCGGCCGGCCGGCCTCGTCCACCTCGAGTATCTCGATCTGGCCTTCCAGCTCGACCCGGATCGTGTTCTCCGCCTCCCGGATCACTTGCTCGTCACGTGACATGACGGAGGCGTCCGTTCTCGATCCCTTGGCGGAGATCCTGTACTTGGCTCCCTTCTGGAGCGGTCGGGCCAGCTGGATCAGGTAGCCCTCGGCGGCGGCAGCACCGCCCAGAAAAACCGCACAGGCCAGCGCGGCCATCCGCAGAGCCAGGAAGTGGGTTGTTCGCGTCACGGGCTCCTCGCAAGCGAAAGAACTCGGTTCGCTCGTCGGCGTGAGGCTACATTAAGTAGGGCCCGGCCGCCACGACGACTCCACGCCCGCGATCGGAGTATCTTGCCGGGCGGTCATTCGGTACAATCCCCGCGGTGAGAGTCCTGATCGTCTGCAATCCGATCTCGGGGGGAGGCCGCAGCCGTCGCCTGGGATCCCGGCTCGGCAAGCTGCTCGAGGACAAAGGGCATCGGGTCGATTTGTACCTCACCGAGAAAGCCGGCGACGCGGGCCGACGTGCCGCCGCGGTCGAGGGCGACGTCGAGCGTGTCGTCGCTGTCGGCGGGGACGGCACCCTCAACGAGGTGTTGAACGGGCTCCCCGACCCCTCACGCATCCCGATGACCCAGTTGGCGACGGGCACGGCTAACCTGCTCGCGCACGATCTCGGATTGCCCTACGACTCGGAGGGCGCGAGCCGCCTGCTCGAGAACGGAGAAGTTCGCCGGCTCGACATGGGAATGATCGGCGACACGCGTTTCCTGATGGTCGTCAGCTCGGGGTTCGACGCCATGGTGACCCACGAGGTGCAGGGCAACCGCACGGGGACGATGAGCTACGCGAGTTGGCTGCCGTCGATCGTGAAGCTCCTGAAGGACTATCGCCCGCCACGGTTGGAGGTCGAAATCGACGATCGCGAACCGATCGAGGGCGAGATGGTGATCGTGAGCAACGTCCGGACCTATGCCGGGCTGTTCACGGTCGCCGATCGGGCCAGCTGCGATTCGGGCCACCTCGACGTTTGCGTGCTCACCCGCGCCTCGTTCCCGCATCTCGCGCGGGCGACCGTCGGCGGTCTGACGGGCGGTCTGTCGCAGCAAAAAGGGGTCGTCTACCTCACCGGGACGCGCATAGCGCTGAGGGCTCAAGATCCGGTCCCCGTGCAGCTGGACGGAGAAGCCTTCGGGACGACACCGCTCGAGATCACGCTGAAGCCCGGCCACGTACCCGTCGTCGTTCCCAGGTCTTGATCATCTACCGCGCGGCTTTCCGACTCGATCGCCGCACCGTTCGTCGACGCCGTCGCGGAGCTCGACCATACGAGCGGTCCACTCGTCCGTCTTGCCCGGGGTGGCCTTGCCGAGGATCTTGAGCGCTTCGCCGCATCGGCCGGTCGCCGTCAGCACCTCCGCGAGACCCGCGCGAGTCTCGAGGGAGAGCTCCGCGGGAAGCGATTTCTCATGACGCAGCGCCCTGCGATAAAGGGACTCGGCCTGGGCCCAGGCTCCGCGAGCCCTCGCGAAATCGGCCAGACCGACGAGCGCCCCGGGGGCCGGTCGCCGGAGCGAGGCCTCGACGGCCCAGAGCCGCACCTCGTTCCACTCCTCCGTTACCCGAGTCAGATGATCGCGCATCGATGGCGGATCCTGGAGGCCGAGCAGGACCAGGATCGGCTCGCCGCCGGGTTCGGCGATGACGATGGTCGGATAGGCCTGCACGTCGTATCGCTGTGCGAGATTGCGGTTCCGCTCGCCGTCGACGGAGAGGGCCACGAAACGGCTCAGCAGAGCCTGCACGCCGGCGTCGCGCCAAGTCGTGCGCTCCATCACCTCACAGGCTTGGCACCACGACGTCTGGAAGTCGATCAGCAGGGGCCGATCACGGGCCCGCGACTCCCGATAGGCGGCCCGGGAGTCGATGAGGAACGGCCCGTCGCCCGCCTCCTCGGCCGTCACCGGCCCGCTCAGTGCCGCGAGCACGGCAATCCCTGGCCACAGCCGAGGTTTCATCGCCGCCCGAGGTGGACCTTGATCCCGGCTTGCCAGGACCGGCCCGCCAGGGGTCCCCAGTTGTAATCGGTCGTCGGGTCGCCGAGATCGTTCTGAATACGGTCGGTAACGTTGTTGATCGTGCCCAGGATGCTCACGTGACGGCTCAGCGGTATCTCGGCCGAGGCATTGACGAGCCAGAAGCCGGGCGTCTTGCGCATCTCCTCCGTATCCAACGTGCTGTTGAGCGGCAGGCGGTCGAACTGCTGGATCGACATCTCTCCCGTATAGCTCGCCTGTGCAGACACCAGCACGCGCCCGGGAAACGTGAGGGCGGCGGCGATCGACCCCGAGCGCACGGCCTGGTACGGGATACGGCCGATGGTGATCGGTACGACGATCGTCCCACCGAACGATGGGGGCGCGACATGTAGATCGACCTTCTCGTTCCCTCTGTTTTCGAACGAGAGCCAGCCGACGGTGCCGTCGAGGGTGAGAGGCGCCCACGGCGACCAACGAAGAGCGAGCTCCGCGCGGTCCGCTCTGGATTCGGGAACGTTGGCCAACGCCCAGGTCTGGACGAAGACCTGGCTCCAGCCCACCACGCGCAGGATGTGGTCGTCGAAGTCCGTGCGCGCCACGTAGACGCTGGCCCTCAGACGCGGGAAGGGCACGTACTCGGCTTCGAGCCCAACCGTCGTTCCGCGTTCGACCGTCACGTTTTCGATCGTCTGGTACCGCTGGCCGCAACAAACCTCGGCGAGGATCGGCTTTGCCGCCCGGAAGGTATCGCCGGCGATGAAGCGGAGCATCCAACCGCGAGCCGGGAAGAAGTGTACGCTGACCCGCGGCGAGACCTCGTTGTCGCTGCGTTTCGATCGACTCGGTTCGGGGTGGGAGAGCCGGGTGAGGGATTCGGCCTCGTCGTGGCGAATCCCGAGCTGTACGTCCCACGCCGGCGATGGGCTCCAGCCGACTTCCAGATACGCCGAGACGAGATCGACCGACTCGAGGCCCGTTTGCTCCTGGACCGGCCCGCCGCCGATGACCTGCAACGGTTCGCGATTGATCGCGTCGACTTCCTGGCGGCTCGCTTCCACGCCTCCACCGATGCGCCAGCTCAGGCCGATCGGTTGTTCGTAGGAGAGACTGCCCCACAGATCTTGCTCCTCGATCTCGAAGCGATCGATCAACTGGTCGGCGCCGTCGATGAAGCCCGAGGAGAGCGAGGTGAGCTGAGAGCTGACGGTCTGGTCGCGGCCGGCAACGAGGGCACGGAGCTCCAGCGTCCCGTTGGCGGGCGAGCGCCACTCCCAACCGGCGCGGATTTCTTGCCGGTCGAACAGTGCGTCCTCGCGCGTCCAACTGTTCTGACCTTCCGAGATGTACCGAACGGCGTCGAAGGCGCCGCGGCCCTGCAGATTCTCCTCGTCGATGTACGAGACTCCGAAGAGAACTCGGTGATTCGAACCGGGTGCGAGTCGCAGAGTGCCCTCCGCGAAACCGCGGTCGACGGCGGGGACGTCGTTCCAGCCGTCACCGTCGTCGTCGACGGGATCGGCGTTTGTCGTACCGAGGACGATCGTCCCATCCGCCCAGGACGAGAGAGATCCCGCCAGACGGGTCGACGCCCGTTGCAGTGAATAAGATCCGGCCTCGGCGAAGAAGTCGAACCAGGGGACCTCCGTGGCGGAAGAGCCGAAGAGGTTCACCTCTCCGCCCGCGGCGGCACCGGAGAGAGCGGCATCGCCGGGCCCCTTGACGACCTGCGCCTCCGCGATCGAATCGGCCGGCAACATGCTGAGCACGAACGAGGTCGCCAGACCACCGACGAGAGGAAAGCCGTCTCGTGACATCGGCACCAGATCGCGTGACAGCCCCCCGACCTGGACGTTCGCCGAGTTGCAGTGGGTGCAGAGGGTCTGTACGCGGACGCCGTCCTTCCCCTGGAGCACATCGGTGACGACCGTGGCCGCGGTCTCTACGAGTCGCACGGGACCTGCCACGGAGTCGGCGGGGATTGTCTCCGGCGTCGCCGCGGATTCCACCTCCGCGGCCGTCTCGGCGGTTCCCTCCTCATCGGTACTCGACAGGACCGGGACCGCGGCGAGAAGCCAGAGAACTCCCGCCGCGAGCAGCGGCGCCGCCATCGACCGGCGAGCGCCATTGGCGGGCCGGTTCACTCGCAGCTCTCCGGATTGACCTCGGGCTCGATGATGGTCGATACCTCGGTTCCGGGGGTGAACGAGCAACCGAAGGCGAAGATCACCCCACCCTGGTCGATAAAGAAGTTCTGCGAGAATCCGCCGCAGGGATCGTCGTCGACGATGTCGTGCCAGAACTGGTTCGACACGTCGCCGAGCCCGTTTCGGTCGAGGTCGACGTCGCACAGCACCGGGGTGTGCTCGTCGTGCTGCTCGACCCACGCGGCGATCCCCGTGGCGCAGGCGTCGGCGTCGGCGTACGGTCGCGGCGCGAACTCGGACGCGTTGAGCACGGTCAACAGGATGAAATCTCGGTCGCGATAGGCCAGATCGACCTCGTGAAACGTGGGCGCCTGCAGGTTGCACCAGAAGCAGTCGAAGGCGGCAATGTCGATGTGGACAACTTTGCCGCGAAAATCCCGTACCGAAAGGGCCTGCAAGTAGGTCGGCGAGAGCGGGTTGTAGTCGATCAGCTTCATCGGTTCGCCGGTGCTCGGGTTGCGGAAATCGTCGATGCACTGGCCGACCGATTTTCCGTAGCCGAGCGTCGCACAGTAGTCCGTGGCGACCGGATCGCGCAGCGCGCCCGAGGAGGCCCGCCCGGTGGATCCCGCCAGGTTGTCTCCCTGTGCGGAGACGAGGTAGTAGTGGCTTCCGCTTCCCACGGGGAGAGTCGTCGAGAGACGGGCGGGACCTTCGGGCGTGCCATTCGTGGTCAGGACGGAGAGATGATCGTAGGAGCCGTCGACCGGCAAGCTACCCTCGTGAATCCGATAGGTCTCCGCGTGCTGGCCACCGTGCCTGGCGGGACGACCGGAGTCGAGTGGGCTCAGTTTTTCCCACGAGAACACCAGGTCGCTCCCCTGCTTTCGGACCCACAGGGAAAACGGCGAGCCGGGAGAAGAGACCTCGCGCGAGCCCGGTAGGTCCCGGTAGACGCGCCAGATCCCGGAATTGACCGAGTCATTGGCGGCATAGAGCATGCCGTCGGCACCCTCGAGCAGCGCGTCGATGCCGTGCGGGCACCCGCCGTCCGGGGTTCCGTCCCTGTCACCGTCGGGGTCGAAGAACGATCCGGTCTCGCCGAGGAGGTCCAGTTCGCTTCCCGTCATCTCCGACTGACGCAACTCGTCCGTACTCGAGTCGGTGTAGACCAGCGAGTCGCGGTGCCCGCTGCCAAGCGCGTCCTGCCGCAGGACGGCGATGCTTTTGGGACCGATAGTGGGCTGGTAGGAGACCAGGGGATCGTCGAACGCTCCGCCCGAGTCGCCCGACACCGTGTCCCAACCGTAGTTGCCTCCCGCGGCGACGGCGTTGATCTCGTCGGCGGCGGAGGCCGGGGAGCCGAGATCGCTCGCGTACAGCGTGCCGTTGGCCCGGGCGCCATTCGGATTGATCTCGAGGCCGATCAGGTCGCGAAAACCCTTGGCGAAGACGAGGCTCGCCGGATCGGGGTTGTCGAGCGGAATCGATCCGTCGAGATTGGCGCGCAGGATCTTTCCCGCGGGACTGGAGTCGTTCTGAGCGTTCGAGGAAACCTCCAGATCGCCGACTCCGACGTAGAGCTTGTCGTCGGGGCCGACGTCCATACCGCCGCCCGCCCGGCATCCCTGCGTCGTCCCGAGATCGAGAATCGCCGGACCGCGTGTCAGAACGCGCGGCCCGCGAATGATTTGCTCGACACGGAGCGAGCCCGACGCGTCGACGAACGAGACGAAGGCGCGGCCGCTCGCGGGGTAGTCCGGCGCAAAGGCGACGTCGAGCAGGCCGCTGTCGCACGAGGTCTGGACCGGGAGGGTCAGCGAAACGTCCTCGATCCCGGCAACCAGCACGCGAATGGTGCCGGTCGCACGCTCGGCCAGCCAGAGCTCATGGGTGGGTGACTGCACGATCGCCGCGAGCTCGGTCCCGCTGTCCAGCACCTTCTCGATCTTTAGACCGTAGGGCAGGACTTGCGCCGCGGCGGGTAGCGAACCCAGAAACAGTGCCACGACCAGGCGCACCACACCGATGCGGGTGCGGCTCATCCGTCGATGCACGGGACGGCCCCTTTCCCGGCGCAGGGAACCCCCTCCCGAAACTGCGCCGATCGCCTCTCTTCTTGCTCTGGTGACACGGTTATACGCCGAAATTCCCGGGCTGACCCATCGCTCGGCCAGACGTTGGATTTCCGGGTATAACCCTCTCGAGCGGTCGATACCGTTTGAAGAGGAGGGTCAAAATGAGCAGGGTCTCTGCCGTCGTGGCGCTGTCGGCCCTGTGCATCGTAATCGCGATCGGAGCTCTCGCTTCGCAGCCGTCGTCGCTCGACCGGATCGAGACTGCCGCTCCAGCGTCGCTCGCCCTCGAGACGGACGCGAGCAGCAGCGTCGCCTGGGGCGACTGCGACGGCGACGGCGACCTCGATCTGGCGGTCGGTACCGACGGTGGTCCCAACCGGGTTTACGAGAATGCCGGAGGTTCACTCTCGCTGCTCTGGTCCTCCGACGAGACCGATTCGACCACGAGTGTCGCCTGGGGCGACCAGGACGGTGACGGCGACCTCGATCTCGCCGTGGGCAATCGCGATCAACCCAACCGTCTGTACCAGAACTTCGACGGATCGCTCACGCTGGTCTGGTCGTCGGGCGAGGCGGACCCGACCGCGAGCATCGCCTGGGGCGACTGGGACGGAGATGGCGACCTGGACCTCGTCGCCGGCAATTTCGGCCGGCCCAATCGCGTCTACGAGAATCGGAGCGGCTCGCTCGGCCTCGTCTGGTCGTCGGACGAGACGGATGACACGACGAGCGTGGTGCTTGGCGATTGGGACGGCGACGGTGATGTCGACCTGTTCGCGGGCAACCTGCAGCAGCCCAATCGTCGCTACGACAACGCTGGTGGGTCGTTCATCCTGGGCTGGTCCTCTCCGGGGAGTGACGCCACTACCAGCCTGGCACTCGGCGACTGGGACGGCGACGCCGACCTCGACCTGATCGCCGGCAATCACGGACAGCCCAACCGGGTCTACGGCAACCGGTCGGGTTCGGCCTCCGTCGTTTGGTCCTCCGCCGAGGCGCTCGACACCGTGAGCGTGGCGCTGGGGGACTGGGACGGTGACGGCGATCTCGATCTGATCGTCGGTAACGCGGATCAACAAAACCAGCGGTACGAGAAGACGCCCGGCGGGTACTCCCTCGCCTGGTCGTCGGCCGAGGAGGAGCGCACGACGAGCGTGGCGTTGGGCGACGTGGACGGCGATGGCGACGTCGATCTCCTGGCCGCCAACCAAGGCCAGACGAACCGGTTGACCCTGAGTCGACCCGGCAAAGCGCGCACCGCCTGGAACGGGCCGTACGAAGAGTTGACCTCCACGGTGGCCTGGGGCGACTGGGACGGTGACGGCGATCTCGACATGGCCTTGGGTAACGATAACAAGAGCCAGGGCGTCACGCCGGACTTCGCGACGGGCGTGGAGATCTGGGAGAACTTCGATGGCCGCCTGCACCTGAAGTGGTCGGCGCGCGAAGAGGACAGAACGTGGAGCGTGGCCTGGGGCGACTGGGACGGTGACGGTGATCTCGATCTTGCCGCCGGGAATTGGACGCAACCCAACCGTGTCTACGAGAACACCGGCCGAGGCCTGAGGCTCGTCTGGAGCTCGGAGGAGACGGATCTGACCAAGGCGGTGCGCTGGGCCGATTGGGATGGCGACGGCGACCTCGATCTCGCCGTCGGCAACCACCGGCGTCCGAACCGTTTGTACGAAAATCTCGGTGGCGATCTGTCTCTGGCCTGGAGCTCCGACGAAGCGGAAGACACAGCCAGCATCGCCTGGGGCGACTGGGACGGCGACGGTGACCTCGACCTGATGGCCGGCAATCTCGGACAGCCCAGCCGGTTGTACGAGAACACCGGCGGCGGTTTCGAGCCGTCCTGGTCCACCGAGGCCGAGAACACGACCGGCGTTGCGTGGGGCGATTGGGACGGCGACGGCGATCTCGATCTCGCCGTCGGCAACTTCCCCCAGCCCAACCGGATCTACGAGAACGTCGACGGAAGCCTGCAGCTCGCCTGGTCGACCGACGAGACGGACGACACGATGGCCGTGGCCTGGGGCGACTGGGACGGCGACGGCGACCTCGACCTTGCGGTCGGCAATTTGTGGCTCGAGCTGCGACTCTACGAGAACACCGGTCGCTCGTTGCGCTTTCTTCGCAACGCTGGCGAGTGGGACGCCCTGTTGCGTTCGCTGGCTTTCGGTGATCTCGACCTCGACGGCGATCTCGATCTGCTCGCGGGAAACAACTGCCCCGTGCTCCCGAACCGTGTCTACGCCAACCATCGCGTCAATCCCGGCAGCATGATGCCCGACACACCGGTTTATCCGGTGGCTCCCTCCCGTCCGGGCGGCACGCACAGCGCGTTCTTCTACTCGTCCGCGGAGCGCCTCACCTCCTCGCCGGTGGCCATCGAATACGTGCTGGTCGACGCACAGGGCGACAGCGCGAGGAGCCTCGTCGCCGAGTACTCGTTGACCGGAGGCGGGCAGTGGCTACCGGCCACCGAGGGCCCCGGCGGGAGCGGCACGACCGACCTCGCCGCGAGCCCGGAGGGAACCCCACACACATTTTCGTGGGACGCGCGGGAGGACGGCGCCTGCTCGGACAACGCGATCTTTCGCATCAGCGTGCCATACCAGGCGCCGGATCGGGTCGGTGGCCCGATCCAGCAGGCCGGTCTTTCCACCATGACGCCCCCGTTCCGCGTCGGCGGTCCGATCGTTACCTGGTACCGCGACTCGGACGGTGACGGTCACGGCGATGTGTCGAACACCGCGCGCTCCTGCCGGCACCCGGATGGATTCGTCGAGGCGGCCGACGACTGCGGCGACCACGACGCCGCGATCCATCCCGGCGCCGTCGAGTTGCCGGGGAACTTCGTCGACGAGAACTGCGACGGCGACCGTGGGACCTGCGACCCCTGCGCCGGCTGGAAGAACCACGGCCAGTTCGTCCGTTGCGTCAGCCACGCGGTAGACGATCTCGTCAAGAGCGGCGAGATCACCGAGATCCAGGCCCGGCATCTCGTCTCCGACGCAGCCCGTTCGGACATCGGCAAGCCGAGCTACGTGGCGGCTGCCGAGTGTCGAGAAACGCCTGTGGTAGAGTGCGACGGGTGCGACAGGAGGTGGACCGGTTCGACCCCGCGGTACCGATAGAGCGGGCACTGACACCGCCTGCTTCCTGGTACACGGAGCCACGTTTTTTCGAGCATGAGCGAGCGACGGTCTTTCGCCGCACCTGGCAACCGGCGGGCCGTCTCGATCAACTGCAGAATCCGGGCGACTACGTCGCCGGCGAGTTCGCCGGCGAGCCCTTCGTCGTCGTGCGAGACGGTGAGGCGCTGCGCGCCTTCTTCAACGTCTGCCGACACCACGCGAGCTGCATCGTCGAGGGCGAGGGCAACCTGGAGCGGTTCGTCTGCCCGTACCACGGTTGGACCTACGACCTGGATGGCAGGCTGCGCAAGGCACCGCGGCTGGGCGGCGTCGAGGACTTCCAGCGCGACCGGCACGGACTTCTTCCCATGCAGGTCGCCACGTGGGGACCGTTGGTCTGCGTCCGGTTGGACGAGGAGGGTCCCTCGTTGCGGGAGTGGATGGCACCGCTGGATGGCCGGATCGACTGCGCTTCGTTGCGATTCGTCGCTCATGTCGAGTACGAGCTGGCCTGCAACTGGAAGGTCTTCGTCGACAACTATCTCGACGGCGGCTACCACGTGGGCCACCTGCACCGCGGTCTCGCCGGACAGCTCGATCTCGACGGCTACCGAACCGAGATCGATGGGAACATCTCGCTGCAGAGCTGCGGCGCCGCTCGGGAGGCCGACGGCAGTCAGGGCGTCGACTTCAAGGAGCGTCTCGACGGGGGAGCGGTTTACGCCTTCGTCTATCCCAATTTCATGATCAATCGTTACGGCCCGATCATGGACACGAACTGGGTCGTGCCATTTGGCCACGATCGCACCCTGACGGTCTTCGATTACTTCTTCGAGGCCGACCGCGTCGACGGCGACCCCGAGTTCGTCGAGCGCAGTCTCGAGGCCAGCGATCGCGTCCAGCAGGAGGACATCGCGATCTGCGAGCGGGTCCAGCGCGGCCTGCGATCATCCGCCTTCGACAGCGGCCGCTACGCGCCGGGCGTCGAGCAGGCGGCGCATCATTTCCACCGCCTGCTCGCGCATGATCTGAAGCGCGAGCCGTCCGGCTCGTGACACGCACAGGCTGCGGCTCATCGACTTTTTTGAACTCCGACCCTCGGGCAGTCCGTCTCCACCGGACAGGAGGAGCAGATCGGCGAGATCGGTTTGCAGGTCTGCTGCCCGTGGCGGACGAGCGTCTCGTTGATCGGGATCCAGTGGCGCCGCGGCAGAATCGTGCGCAGCGTCTGCTCGGTCTTGTCGGGGTGATTCGTGCGCACCCAGCCCAGCCGGTTCGAGATGCGGTGGACGTGCGTGTCCACGCAGATCCCGGGCTTGTCGAAGCCGAGGGTTACGACGAGATTGGCGGTCTTGCGCCCGACGCCGGGTAGCTCGAGCAGGTCTTCCAGGGAATCCGGCACCCGGCCGTCGTACCGATCGACCAGCAAGCGGCTGATCTCGCGGATCTGCTCGGCTTTGCGATTGTAGAATCCTGCCGGGAAGATCAGCTTGGCGATCGTCGGGCTCCTGAGCCGCTGCATTTGCCGTGGCGTCCTCGCACGCTCGAACAGGCGAGCGGTTGCGGCGTAGCTGACTTCGTCCTTGGTCCGCAACGAGATCACGCATCCGATCAGAATGCGGTACGGATCGGGCCCGTTGTTCTTCAGGAAGCGATCGATCTCGTAGCGCGACTCGAGGCGGTCGAGGACGCGGTGCATGAGCCTGGCGTCCGGCCGCGGTTGCCCGGCGGCTCGCGAGGCGGCGCTCACGACGTCTCCAACGGAATGTCACGATCCGGTCTAGGAAACTCGCGTTCCAGGGCGGCCAGCTCGTCGGCCGTCAACTCGATCCCGGCCGCCGCGGCGTTGTCCCGAACGTGGTCCGGGCTGCTCGCCTTGGGGATGGCCGTGACGCCGGGCTCGCGGATCGTCCAGGCCAGCGCGATTCGGTACGGTGAGCACCCGCGCTCGTCGGCGCTGGCGCGCAGGGCGCGCGATTGGTGCAACTCGGCCTGGTCCAGCGGAGAGTAGGCCATGACGGTCACCTGTCGCTGTCGGCTCCACGGCAGCAGGCGGCGTTCGATGCCCCTGCGCCGCAGGTTGTACATGACCTGGTTGACGCCCACGCCCTGGCCGGCCGGCAGCGATTCGGATCGAGTCATCTCGCCGAGATCGAAGTTGCTCACGCCGTAGTGCAGGATCTTGCCCGCTTCGCGGAGATGCTGGAAGGCGCGATAGGTCTCTTCCAACGGATGCCGGCCCGGCCAGTGCAACAAGTAGAGATCGATCCGATCAGTGCGCAGTCGCGCCAGGCTTCTCTCGGACGCCCGCAGCGTCCCCTCGTAGGAGGCGTTCGTGGGCAGAACCTTGCTGACGACGAAGACCTCGTCGCGCCTGCCGGCGATCGCTTCGGCGACGATCTCCTCCGCTCCGCCGCCGGCGTACATCTCCGCCGTGTCGATGAGGGTCAGTCCGAGATCCAGACCGAGGCGGAGAGCCGCCACTTCGGCCGCGCGTCTTGACGCGTCATCGCCCATCATCCAGGTGCCCTGCCCCAGAACGGGCATCCCGTAGCCGTCGCGGTTGGCGACTTTACGCATCGGTCGACTCGCCCGCCTCAGAAGAGCCGACAGCGGTCGAAGGACAGAACCTCGTCGACCGGCATGCGTGGCTGGCGCGGCGGCACATCTCCGGCCGGGAAGCCCACGGCGAGCAGCATCACGGGCACGTAGCGGTCGTCGATCTCGAACTCCTTCTTGACGCGCTCGACGTCGAACCCGCTCAGCGCTCCCGAGGCCAGACCGCGCGCCTCGGCAGCGAGCATCATCGTCATCGCGGCGAGGCAGCCCGAGCGCATCGCCTCGTCGCGTGCCATCTCCGGATCGGAGTAGATCCGGCTCGTCATCTTGAGCCACGCCGCTCCCTTGCCCTCGGGCAACGCGCCCTGCTGGACGGCCTGTTCGACGATCTGCGGAAGCTTCTCGACTCCTCTCACATCGCCGAGGATGATGAATGTGACCGCCGCGTCGACGACCTGCGATTGACCGTAGGCCGCCTCCTTGAGGCGCTGCTTGTCCTCTGGACGGCGTACGGCGACGAATCGCCAGTGCTGGATGTTGAATGAGGACGGCGCGTGAATCGCGTCCTCGACCAGTGCGCAGATCGCCGCGTCGTCGAGGTTGCGCTCGGTGTCGAATGTTTCGACGCTGGCCCGGTCGCGGATCAGGCGTAGGAGCGGGTGGACCTGCGATTCGTCCATCTGAGAGTCTCCCCAGGAATAGAGATGCTTCGCGGTCCGCGCTCGCCCGGCCGCGGCGTCATTCTATCAAGCCGGCAGCGGGGTTCAGCCGTTGGAGTCGGCCGATCGAGCCCGCTTCACCGCGCGGGCGAAGACGAGCAGATCGGCGACCTCGACACCGAAACCGACGGAGTCGCCGATCAGCAGCCCGAGAAAAACGAAACGCATCAGCGTGGGAAGCAGACCGGCTCCGGTCACGCGGTCAAACACGGCGAGCGGTGTGGTCGCCAGGTAAACCCCGCCCAGCAGCGGCCCCAGGACGAGAAACTTCCCGAACAGGATCCCGCGGCGCGCCAGCAGATCGAAGATCAGCGCGACCAGGTAGACCCCGCCGGTCTGCAGCACTCCGGCGCCCGCGACCATCCAACCCTCGGACTGCACGAATCCGAGTCGCAGCAGGGCGAAGCCGGCGGCCAGCGCGAGCGCATGGCGCGGGCGGTCCGTACGCAGCAGTGCCAGCAGCCCCGCGATCAGTGCTCCGACCGTGACGCACTGGAAGACGGGAGACTGCGGATCGAAGATCGCTTCGCGATAGACCAGGTAGGCAATCGTCAGCCCGACGCCCAGGCCCAGCCCGAAGCGCAGGAGTGTCGTGGAGAGGGTCGTCGACGGCACGAGTCTATACGGGCGGCTTCAGGCTGCGGCTGACGAGATCCTCGTCGATGACCAGTTTGTGCCCGGCATCGGCGTTGCGTACCTCTTCGTGCGCGAACGGGTCGAACTCGAACGGCTTGATGATGCGGCCGTAGACCTCCTTGAGCGCACGGGCACCGATACGCTTGGCCTCCGAGGCGGCGAGAGCGATGCGTTGGGCGGCGCCGTCGGTGATCTGCAGGTCGATCTCGTACGTGCGGAAGAAACTCTTCGAGGCTCTGAAGACGCTGTCGTCGGGCTCGACCAGGATCTGCTTCAGCAGATCGGAATCCAGGTCGTCGAGAATGATCGTGTTGTCGAAGCGCGAGAGGAACTGGGGCTGCATGCCGTAATCGAACAGATCTTCCTGCTTGAAGTGGTGCCCCAGGGCGAAGAACTCGCGAATCTCCACGCGACCGTCGAGGATCACCGTCTCGGTGGGAAGCTTGACACGGCTGGTCGGCGAGGTCACGCGCTGAAATACCTGATCGTACAAAGCCTCGAAAGCGCCGGCGCAGAGGAACAGCATCTTGCCGGTGTTGAGATGCACCGTTTCGCGCTCGAACTTGCCGTCCTTCTCCATCGTCAGGGTATGGTCGATCCGTTCTCCCTCGATCAGGGTCAACAGTGCTTGCTGGATGTTGATACCGGTGACGTAAGGTTTACCGCCCACGACGCCCGAAACCTTGTCGATCTCGTCCAGGCAGACCGTGGCGTGTTCCATGTAGGTGCCGATCTGCCGCGCCGTGGCGTCCGGTCCGAGCAACTGTCGGGCGCGCTCTTCGAGGCGGGTGAACAGCCGGCTGGTGTCGATCACGCCCTCGTCCGTCGCGAACGTGTTTGCGTTCATGATGATCACGACGCGGTACTTGCTGAACTCTTTGTGTTCGTGGTACAGGCGCTCCATCGAGCGCATGATCGTGGTCTTGCCCGTGCCGGAGTTGCCTATCATCATCAGGTTGCCGAACGGCTCGCCCTGGAGGTGCTTGAAGATGGCCACGGAGACAAAGCGTAAAGCCTCCACCTGGCCGATCACGTCGCGTTTGAGAAACTCGTGGATTTCGGTCGGCTTCATGGATTCCTCGATTACTGGGGAAAAGACCCTGACCAGCGGATCATTATAGCCGCCGGGCGCGGACGATCTCACTCCCCGGCCCGCGGCGGGCTACCAGCGGAAGGGCCGGACGCCGGTCTCGTGGGCCAGGTGGCCCATCATCGTACCTGCCACCTCGGCCTCCAGGTAGCGGATGTCGACTCCGTGCCCGACGCGCCCGGCCCCGGCGGTGTCGACATGGACCGAGGCCATCCGGTTCCAGCGATCGAACGGCGACTCCTCGAGAGCGAGGGCCTGGATCTTGCCGTAGCGCACGACGCTCATCTTGCGTGTCCACCAGCCGCTCCTGTAGACCACGGCCTCCGGTGCCAGGGCGTAGCCCGCGTACTTGACGTAGAGCCGCGCGTGCAACCCGGCCAGTGCGGTCCCGGCCAGCAGCACCGCGAGAGCCCACCAGCCCAGGGCCAGACCCGCCGCCACCGAGATCAGCAGCGCGAGCGCAATTCCGCGCTTGATGATCCGTCGCCAGGCGCGCACCGCGATCGGCCGCCATTCGAGCGATGCAAGATCGACGTCGGGAAGGACTTTCTCGAGCAGGCCGCCGAGCTCTCGGTCCCCGATCATCGGTGCCAACCACAGGCGATCCACTCCCCGCCCCTCGTCGCCGCGGCTCTGCCCGGCGGTCTCGACCTGGACCGAGGCTCGACCGAACCAGCGATGAATTGGGCCACGGCGCATCGAGAGCAACTGGATTCGGTGGCGTGGAATCGTCGCCGTGATGTGGGTCAGCAGCCCGTACTCCGATCTCAGGTCGTCGCCGCGGGCCCGCAGCGTGAAACCGTGGTAACGCATGGCAGCCCAGGCGATCGACAACAGCGTGAGAAGCAGCAGGACGAGCAGGATGCCTCCGGCGACGAGCAGCGCGGTGACGAGCGGGCCGGGGACGCCGACCGTTTCCGGCACGGCGAGCTCGGTCATCTTTTGCTGGACCAGATCCTCATCGATGTCGCCGAGCGGGTCGAGCTGCCAGAACAGACCCATCGCCGCGGCGACGACGGCCATACCGCGATGGTTGGTCAAACCGACCAGCACGAGGTCGCGAAGGCCCAGCTTGACCAGGGGCGGCTCCGGGGCCTCGACGACGACTTCGGGGGCTGTCGCCCGCGGCTGGGCCCGGTCCGCCGACCCGCCGCGAAAAACGTGCTCGCGCATCGCTCCGACGGCCGACAGCGACAGAACGCGAATGACCGCTTCGGGACGCTCGCCGCTGGCCGTCTCCACACGGACCTCGGCGACACCGAACAATCGGTGAAACAGGTTCTGGACGAGGTCGATGTTCTGGATGCGCCCGTAGGGGATGTGGCGTTCGTTGCGCGTGATGATGCCCTCGCGAACCACGAGCTCGTCCGGGCCCATGCGGTAACGGTAGCTGGCGTACTTGGCCAGGGCCGCCAGAACCGCGGGGACAAAGAAGATCATCAACCAGATCTCGTAACGCCCGCCGGGCTTGAACAGCAGCACGATCAGGCCGGGGAGCAAGAGGCGCTTCGCAGCCAGGCCGATGGTGAAGACGATCGATAGGGGATGCAACCGACGCATCGGTGTCGAGGCGCTCTCGTCAGACATCGGATCGTGGGTCTTCGTCTTCGAGCAAGTGGTCACGGATGCCGAGCGCGATGTCGTGGGACAGACCGGAGAGCGGAATCGCGGCGTGCTGGGTCCCCGCCGTGTGGATGATCAGCGTGGCCAGGCCGAAGCTGCGCTCGATCGGTCCCTGTTGCACGTCGGTGTGCTGCACCCTCGAGTGCGGCACGGAAACGGTCGATTTCCACCAGACGCCCTTCCTGATCTGGATTCCCTTGTCGTCTACCCGGTAGGAGATGTGCCGGTAGCGCACGGGCGGCCACAGGAGGGCCATGAGACCGCTCGCCGCGCTGACCAGGATCCACGCGCCGAGCCACAGTAGCCCCTGGATCATGGTGTTGGTGGCGGCCAGCAAGGCGCTCAACACACCGATCAGTGTCGCCAGGGCGACGACGGCTGCGGCTATGCTTCCGCCGATTCGCTGAACCTCGACGGCTCGCGGATCGATTCGCTTGTCCAATCCGTCTGCGATCGTCGTTGGAATCGGAGACTCGGTCGGCACCGTAGCCCCCGGGACGGGCGATTCGCCGGGAAGGGCGGCCCCGGGACGGGCCGGCGTTTCTCGCTGTTCCAACAACTGCTGCCCCCCGGTCGCGAAAGCTCAGTCCGCCAGCACCGCCTCGATGCCGGCGATGGCGCTCTTGAGCTTCAACAGGTCGGCGTCCTTCGCAGGATAGAACAGGGCCCCGCAAACCGTCTCGTTCGGCGAGTTCGGGCTGGCGTGCATGACCAGCAGATCGCCGTGGATCTCACACTTTCCCAGCCGAATCACGACGGGCGAGAGATTGGTTCCGCTGTCGATGTTCAGAAGCTCGTCGTCGATCTTGAACGACAGACCGGAGACGCTGATATCGATCAGCGGGAGACTGCAGCGTTTGCCACCGGGACCCGGGTAGTCGAACTCAATGCAAGCCTCGTCGGATTTGGTGATTGCATAGCGCCGGGTCACGCGCCTGCTCTTGGTGACGGTCACCATGACTCGCTCCTCGGTGCCCCGCTCTCGAACTCAGTTGCTTCTCCTTAGAAGTATAGGTTTCGCTGACGACGGAGGCCAACCGAATTACGGTATTGAATCCGTCTTTTTGATCGTCGGGACATTCGGGTTTCCTGAGGCAGGGGGTCAAGTCTTCGCACAGGGTCAAGTCTTCGCACCGCTTCCTCCAGGAGGCAAGTTTCTTGGCCCGCCGGACAAAATCGATATGATCATGGGGCTGGGAGCGCTCTTCCGCCGGTGTGCGAAGACCTGACCCTGTGCGAAGACTTGACCCTGTGCGAAGACTTGACCCCAATCGTGAAAGGCGTCTTGGGCTCTTTCGGGCTTTGGGGTTTGCTCTTTCTTCGAAGCGAACCCTTGCGGTGACGCTGCTTTCTTTTTCCTCCGGGCTGCCGCTGGGAATGATTTGGATCGCGGTGCCGGATTGGATGCGCAGCGCCGGGGTCGACATCCGCATCGTCGGCCTCGTGACGCTGGCCCACGCTCCGTGGACCTTCAAGATGCTGTGGTCTCCGTTCATGGACCGCTATCCGATCCCTTGGCTCGGGCGGCGGCGGGGCTGGATCGCGATCTGCCAGATCGCGCTGACGGTTCTGACGCTGGCGTTGGCCGGCGTGTCCCAGCACCCCGATGCCCCGTGGGTCATCATCGCGGTCTGCCTGGCGATCGCCTTCGCCGCCGCGTCGCAGGACATCGTGATCGACGCCTACGCCGTCGATATCCTGCATCCCGAGGAGCAGGGAGTGGCGGTCGGCGCACGCACCGCCGTTTATCGCGTGGCCATGTTCGTCTCCGGCGGACTGGCCATCACGCTGGTTCGGTGGTTCACCTGGCCCCAGGTCTGCGTGGCCCTCGCCCTACTTTATCTACCGACGCTCTACGTCACGTGGGTCGCACCCGAGGCCGAACGCCGTATCCGAGCGCCATCGACCCTGCGCGAAGCCATGTGGTTGCCGTTTCTCGGCTTTCTCAGCCGGCACCGCGCGCTGGAGATCCTGGGATTCGTGTTGCTGTACAAGCTGGCCGACAATCTGGCCGAGGCGCTGTTGCGTCCCTTCCTGTTCGACATGGGCTACGACAACCTCGATCGGGGGATCGGGCTGACCACCGTCGGCACGATCTCGACGCTGGTCGGCACCTTCGCGGGCGGCACGTTGACCGCGGTCTGGGGCCTGGGTCACTGTCTGTGGATTTTTGGCTTCCTGCAGATCTTCTCCAACATCGGCTACATCCTCCTGGCGCAAAGCGCCGTCAACCTGCCCCTGATGTACGGCGCGATGGGCTTCGAGAACGTCATCAAGGGATTGGGCATGGGCGCCTTCGGCGTTCTGCTCCTACGGATGACCCAAAAGCGCTTCTCGGCGACCCAGTATGCTTTGTTCTCGAGCATGTTCGCGTTGCCCCGGCTCGTGACCGGTCCGGTCACGGGGTTTCTGGTGCATGCCGTCGGCTGGACCCCGTTCTTCTGGTTCACGATGGTGATGGGGATACCCGGCATGGTGATGTTGGCCCGCTTCGTTCCTCTCGGGACGAGAGAGCCCGAGTTCACCGTCGAGCCACCGAGGACGCGCGAGCCGTTGACCACGGGCGGGTTGGTGGGGCGAGCGTTCGTCGGAGGAGCAGCGGGCATGGCCGTAGCCCTGTTCATCATGGCCGCGATAGGCGCCTTGGAATCGATGGGTTCGAACCCGGGTACCGGCTTCGATCTGGTGCAGCCGATGCTGCGGATTCTGAATCCGCACGATGTGGCCACGACAATGCAGTTGATCGGCTCGACCGCGTTCGGTGCGATCTGCGGCCTGTTTGCCGCCGCGGTATTCGCCGCGCGTCACGGAATGACCGGAGGACTCGAGGCCACCGATGGAGGAGAATCGAGATGACGGGAGCGTCGCTGAGGGTCGCGATCATTCACGAGCTCTTTCACGGGACCGACCGCCGCGAGAGACTACGCGAGCGGCTGGCACAGGCTCACGACGCCGGCGCGGCGCTGGCGCTTCTTCCGGAGTTGCCCCTGCATCGGTGGGTGCCGGCGACTCGGAACCCTCGGGACGACGATGCCGAGCCACCGGGAGGCGAACGCCACCGGCTGATGGCTGAGACGGCGAGCGAAATCGGCATCGGCGTCCACGGCGGTACCATCGTGCGCGAACCGTCGACGGGTCGGCGCTTCAACCGAGCTCTCCTTTTCGATGCCACAGGAGAGCTCGTCGCCCAATACGACAAACTGCACGTCCCTTGCGAGCCTGGCTTCTGGGAAGCCGATCACTACGACCCCGGCGAGTCGCTACCCACCCGCGTCGATGCATTCGGTCTGTCATTGGGAATGCAGATCTGCTCGGACATGCAGCGGCCCACGGTGTCGAATCTGCTCGGGGCCAAGGGAGCCGAGCTGATACTCGCACCGCGTGCGACTCCGGCACAGAGCTACGAGCGCTGGAGCCTCGTATTGCGCGCCGACGCCCTAACAAGCGCGGCCTACGTCATCTCGGTCAACCGTCCCGAGCCGGAAGGAGACGCGCCGATCGGAGGTCCGTCGGTGGTCATCGCGCCTGATGGCGGGGTGCTTCTGGAGACGTCCGATCTCGTGACGCTGGTCACGCTGGAGCGATCGGCGGTGGCGGCCGCCCGGAACGACTATCCGGGCTACCTGGCCGTTCGAGCCGGCCTCTACGCCCGTGGCTGGTCCGAGGTCGATTCGCCGGGTGGATAGAGAGTCTCTCCTGTCCCTCTAGCGATCAGGCAGCGGCCTCGGCCGCGGTCTGGGAGTCCTTCTTGCCCAGCGCGCGTCTGAGCGTGGCGCCGAACACATCGCGGACGTCGTCGAAGAAGGTGTAGAAGACCGGGACGACGAGCAGCGTCAACAGCGTCGCCGTGGTCATTCCGCCGATCAGGGTGAGACTGAAGCTGGTGTAGCTCAGGCCGATGCTGTTGGCCCCAGCGAGAGCCAGGGGCACCATGCCGCCGATCGTCGTGATCGCCGTCATCATGATCGGCCGGAAGCGACGGTGCGTCGCCGTGAGCAACGCGTCCAGACGGCTCTGTCCCTGATTGCGTAATCGGTTGACGTAGTCGATCAGCACGATGCCGTTGTTGACCACGACTCCGATGAGCAACACGATGGCCACGACACCCAGAAAGTCGATGTGGTAACCGGACAGGAAGTGAACCCACCACACCCCGATGGCCGACAACGGTATGGTGAACAGAATCGACAGCGGCAGGATGAAGCTTTCGAACAAAAAGCCCATCAACAAATAGATGAACACGATCGACAAAGCGATGGCGAATTTCAGACCGGCCAGGTCGTCATCCAGACTCTGCTGCTGCACGTTGGCGCCGAAGGCGATGCCCTCGGGCAGGTCGATTCCCGCAACGATCATCGCCAGCCGTTCGCGCGTCTCTTCTTCCTCGCCTTCCTCCAGCTCCAGCACTACCGTTCGCGTGATGCGCTTGTCCCGGCGGAAGATGTACTGCTGCGTCGGCAGCATCTTGGCGTCGGTCAGGGCGGACAGCGGCAGAATCTCGCCGCTCTCGGTCGGAACGGGGAAGTCGGCGAGCTCGGTCAGGCTCTCGCGGTCTTCCTCCTCGAATCGCACCCGGACCGGGATCTCCTTGCCGTCGCGGCGGAACTTGGGCAGCGCCGCCCCGCGCAGCGCGTAACCGACGACTCCGGCCACAACCTGCGGGTTGACTCCGTACTGCTGCGAGCGCTGCCGGTTGACGACCAGCGCGAGCTCGCTCGACGACTGCTCGCTGCTGCCCTTGCTGCCCAGGACGCCGGGAATTCCGATCAAGAGCTCTTCCAGCGCGTCGGTGACCTCTCCCAGCTGGTCCCAGTCCTCGCCGTTCAGCGTCACGGTGAACAACGACTCACCCTTCATGTCGGTAGTTTCGCGATCGTCGCCCGTCGTGAGCTTGAAACCCGGCTTCTCCGGCAGCGCGTCCAGCACGATCTTGGTCGCTTCCTTGGCACTAATGTCGACTGTCTTCGGCCGGGTAAACCAGCCCTGCAACTCACCGCGCGTCTTGCGATGGAACAGGAACCAGCCGTCGAGACCCAACTCGTCCTTCTTTTCCTCGACGACCTTCTCGGCCGCCAGGAACCACTCTTCCGCATCCTCGATCGTCGTGTTCTGCGGCATCTCGACACCGACGTAGAATCCCGAGCGCTCCTCTTCCTGGACGTCGGTGAACTTGACCTGCTTCATTGGAACCGCAGCGGTGATCATGAATACCACGAGAATGATCACCACGAGCTCGAATCGGCGGCGTAGCGCCGTGGCGAGCAATTTGTTGTAGAAGTTGTTGAGCCGCTCGAACGTCGTGTCGTAGATCGTGCGCAGAATCTTGTTGACCACGTCGTGAAATCGGCGCGGCAACCCACTGCGACTCGCCTTTCCATTGGTCGGCAGCGTCAGGTAGACGCACAACGGAATGAAGACCAGGGCCACGAGCAGGGAGCCGGCGACCGAAACGCAAACCGGCAACGCGAGTCGAAGCAGGAAGAACTGCCCGGGACCGTCGACGAGCGATACGGGCAGGAAGACCACGATGGTGGTCAGGGTCGACATGATGATGGCCAGGCCGACCTCGCCCGCGCCGTGGATGCAGGCCTGCCGGCGCTCCATGCCCTCGCGGTGCAGACGGTGGATGTTCTCGGCCACGACGACCGAGTTATCGACGAGCAACCCCACGCAGAGCATCAAGCCCAGCAGAGTCAGCAGGTTGAGCGATTCTCCGCCGAAATACATCACCGTCAATCCGATGAGCAGGCTCATCGGGATACCCGTGGCGATGATCATTGTCAGGCGGAAACGACGCAGGAACAGGAAGAGCACGCAAACGGCGATCATGCCGCCAATCAGGCCGGAGCCGAGCAACGTGCGCAGCGCCTCGTCGATCACCTCACCCTGGTTGAACAGCGTTATGCTCTCGAGCATCTGTAACCGAGGGTTGTTCTCAAGACTTTTGGCAACCGCGGCGACCTTGCTCGAGACCTCGCGCACATTGGCCTCGCCCTCTTTCATGACCAGCACGGCCACGGCGGGTTTGCTCATGGCGCGCACGCGGAAATCGCGCTCCGGTTGCTCGTAGGAGATCGTGGCGATGTCTCCCAGTCTGACCGAGCGGCCGACACGCCGGTCCCTCAACTCCTCCAGGGTGTTGATGCGTGCCACCGAGCGGAGGAGCAACTTACGCGAACCGTCGCGGACGGTTCCGCTGGCCATGGTGAAGTTGTCGGCGCCGAGATCCTGGGCCAGCTCGTAGATGTTGAGACCCGCGGCCGAGGTCCTGTCCCGGTCCAACTCGATCAGCACCTCTTTCTCGATCAACCCGTCGGCCTCGACCGAGGCGACACCGTCGATCCGCTCCAGCGGCATGATCACCTCGTTCTGGAGCAGGTTGTACGAGTCGGTGACCGACTCGTCGATGGCGACGCCCATCACGTGGACGGGAATGCCGGATGAATCGTCCTTGCGGATGTAGACCCGGTCGACGTCGTCAGGGAAGCGATTGCGTGCGCGCTCCACCCGATCGCGGACCTCGCGGTAGCCCACGTTCATGTCCGTGCCGTGCTTGAAGCGCAACCAGATGATCGACCGGCCCGTGACGGACAAGCTCATCACGGTGTCGATGCCCCGGACCGTGCTCATCTCCTCTTCGAGTGGCAGGGTGACCTTGTCCATCACCTCCTTGGGCGGTGCATCTTCCCAGGGTACATAGACGCGCAGAAACGGGTCGTCGTAGCCGGAGGGGATCAACTCGACCGGGATGCGCGTGGCGGCCACGGCCCCTACGACCAGCATTGTCAGGAACAGCACGAGCACCGTGATTCGCCGGTCGAGGGAAAACCTCGTCAGACCGCCTTCCTTACGGTACTGCCTGGCCGTCATGTCGTCGCCTCCGTCCCCGCTCCCGGGATCTCAGCCGCCGGGGTCCCGGTTTCCGTCGTGACCGTCTCGGTGCCGAGCAGCCTGGACTTCAGTTTGTCGGCCATCGCGTAGACGCTGGGGATCACGACGAGCGTCAGCGCCGTGGAGCTGAGCAGTCCGCTGATCACCGCAATCGCCATCGGCGTGCGGATCTCCGCGCCGTCGCCCATTCCGATCGCCATCGGCGTCAAACCCAGAACGGTGGTCGCCGTCGTCATCAGGATCGGTCGCAGGCGGACGGAACCGGCCGTGACGATCGCCTCGTCCCGCGCGTAGCCGCGCCGGCGCAGCGTGTTGATGTAGTCGACGAGCACGATGGCGTTGTTGACCACGATGCCGGCCAGCATGATCATGCCGAGAAAGACCACGATCGACAGGGCCAGGCCAACGATCTTCAACGCGATCACGGTGCCGACGAAGGCCAGCGGGATCGTCAGCATGATCACCAGCGGGTGGATCAGCGATTCGAACTGGGCGGCCATGATCACGTAGACCAGGAAGACGCTCAGCGCGAGGGCGATCCACAAGCTGCGGCGGCTGGCCTCCCATTCTTCGTTCTGACCCGTGATGAAGAAGGTCATCGTCGCGGGCCAGTCGATGCGCCCGCTCAGCGTCTCCCGGATGCGCTGTGTGGCTCCGCTGAGGGAGCTGTCCGCGATGTTGGCGTTGATTACGGCGACCCGCCGACTGTCGATGCGGCGCACCTCGCTGGGACCCTCGCCCAGCGTAACCTCGGCCACCGCCGCCAGGCGGATCGGCCGATCGGCCCCCGGATTGATGATGATCCCGCGGATGTCGTCGACCGTCTCGCGGTCGTCCATGTTCAGGCGCACGATGATGGGGATGCGCCGGTCCTTCATGTTGAACCGCGTCGCCTCGTACCCCTGCACCTTGTCGCGGACCAGCCGGGCCACCTCGCGACTGTTGAGGTCGTAACGCACCAGACGGTCGCGGTCGTAGACGATCTGGACCTCGGGGGCACCGCTCTTGAGCGTGGTCTCGACATCGGCTAATTCGGAAAGCTTGACCATCTCGGCCTGCGCGAGATCGGCGTAGTACTTCAGATCGTGTAGATCGTTGCCGTGGATCTCGACCTCGATCGGTGTCTTGGAGCTGAACATCACGGGCCGCACGATCCGCGCGTCCAGATCGGGGATGTTCTCGAACTTCCCGCGCAAGCGCGCGGCGACGGCCTCCTCGTCCGCCTTACCGCGGTTGTGCTCATCCAGCAGCACCTTGAACTTGGCCGTATGCTCACCCTCGTCCGAGTCTTGCGACGTGGCGGAGTCGTAGCCCACGGTCAGGATCAGCGATTCGATGCGGTCTTTCTCGGTCAGGATGGCGCTTTCGATCGGCGCCACGACCTCCTCGGTTCGCTCGAGCGGCGTGCCGACCGGCAACTGGACCTCGACGGTAAACTCTCCCTGGTGCACTTCCGGCAGCAACTCGCTGTCCAGTGTCTTGACCATCTGCCACGTGCCCCAGAAGCAGGCGATGACGATGAGCACAATCACGCCGGGGTGAGCAATTGCCCCGCGAACGACTCGCGGGTAGATACGGTTGAGCGAGCCGAGTAGCCACCCGGTCGCCCTGAGCGGTGCCCAACTGACGACGCGGAAGACTGCGTTCAGGGCCGGTCCATAAAACCGCAGCCCCGAAGCGGTCAGCCCGAGGAATCCCATGACCAGGAACTTGCCCAGCCATTCCAGGACCGTCCCAATCAAGAAGCGGACGACCAGCAGGTAGGCCCAGAACAGCAGCGAGAGCAAGGCCAGCAGCGGGCTCACCAACAGGAAGATTGCCAGTCGGATCGGTTTGCGCCAACCCGGACGGGCCCCGCGCCAGCTCCCGAATCCGCGGAACGTGCGAATCGGCCAGCCGATGCCGGAGACGAGCGCGCGAAGGCCGTTCCAGTGCCAGAAACCGATGATCTTCCTGGTGTGCGGATCGCTCTCCAGGCGCCCCCGCAGGGCCAGAACGAACGTGTAGATGAAACCGATGACGAAGAGAAGGCCGAAGAACCCCAGCACGCCGTTGAAGGCCATCGGGGCGTGTTGCTTCATCCAGATCATCAGCAGTGTGGCCGCGAAGGCAATAGCCACCGAGAGTCCCAGACCCGGGCGGCCCGACAGCATGGGAATGAAGAAGAGCGCCACCGCCGCCGAGGCCAGCAACGAAACGACGACCGCCAGACCCAGATCACCGAAGGCCTGCCCCGCAATGCCCTCGACGAAGACCATGGGGAGGAAGACGGCGATCGAGGTCATCGTCGACGCGAAGACCGCGCCGCGCACCTCAGCGGTACCGCGGTTGGCCGCGCTTTCCACCGCATCGCCCTCTTCACGACAGCGGTAGATCGATTCGAGAACCACGATCGACGAGTCGACCAGCATGCCGATGCCGAGCGCCAGTCCGCCCAACGACATGATATTCAGCGAGACGCCCAGCAGGTTGAGCGGCGCGAAGGTGATCAACAGCGAGATCGGGATGCTGACCGCGATGATCGCCGTGCTCTTGAAGTTGCGCAGGAACAGGTAGAGGATGAAGATGGCCAGCAGACCGCCGAAGATCGCGGTGTTGATGACCTCCTTGATGCTGCTCTCGATGAACAGCGAGCGGTCGGCGACCAGTTGCAGCTTGGCGCCCTCTTCCTTGTGGATACGGGCGACGAGACCAGCCGCTGCGGGAGATCCGGGAGGGCCCGGCCCGCCGGCTCCTGCGGCAACGGCATCTTTCTCGTCCTCGGCCTGCTCGAAGTCGTACTCGCCCAGCGCCGTCTTGACCCGGCCGGCCAGGGCGACGATGTTCGCGTCACCCTCCTTGAAGATCTCGACCTGGACGCTATCGCCGCCGTCGGTGCGGGTGAGGATCTCGCGTTCCTTGTGCGAGCGAACGACCTGCCCCAGGTCCTGGATCCTCACGTCGCGACTCTCGTAGGTCGCGACGACCGTCTCCTCAATTTGCTGGAGGTCCTCGTATTCGTTCAGCGTGCGAACGAGATACTCGATACGGCCCTCCTTGAGCGTGCCGCCGGCGACGTTGATGTTCTCCTGTCCCAACCGGTCGATGACCTGCTGGATCGAGATGCCCGTGCGGCGCAGGGCCTCTTCCTCGAGCAGGACGTGAATCTCTTCTTCCAGGCCGCCGCGAACGCGAACCGCCGCGACGCCCTTGATCGGTTCGAGGTCTTTCTTGATGCGCAGCTCGGCCAGACGCCTGAGTCGTCTCAGGCCGGCCTGGCCCTCGAAGCGCTTGCCCTCGCCGGACAGGCTCAGCTCCATCACCGGATCGAGCGACGGGTCGTAGTGCAGGATCAGCGGCCGCTTGGCTTCCTCGGGCAGAAAGACGAGGTCGAGCTTCTCGAGCACGCTCTGCGTCGCCTCGGACATGTCGGTATCCCAGGCGAACTCGAGCACCACATCGCTGATGCCCGCGCGGCTGATGCTGCTGAGCTTTTTCAGACCGCCGACTACGCCTACCGACTCCTCGATCGGCCGGCTGACGTCGTTTTCGACCTCCTCCGGAGCGGCGCCGGGATACTCGGTGCGCACTGTGACCGTCGGGTAGCTCAGCTCCGGCATCAGCGTGATGGGCAGGCGCTCGAAGGACAGCCAGCCGAATACGACCGCCGCCAGAAACATCATCAGGATGGCGACGGGACGTGAGGTGATAAAGCTGGTCTTGTATCGCCCGTCGGTCACCGACTGGCCCTCTCGACGAGGTCGGTGTTGTCCTCGGAGGCTTCCAGCGTCTGATCCGGCTCGCTCTCACCGGGCAGCCTGACCAGCGAGCCGTCCCTGAGACCGGCCTGACCGGCGACCACGATCTGGTCTCCGACGCTCAGGCCTTCGCGCGGCTCGATGTAGTACTTGTCGGCCAGCGCGCTCTCGATGAAAATGCGCTCGGCGCGGTTCTCGCCGTTGACGCGAAAGACGTAGATCTGATCGTTGTCGTAGACCAGCGCCCGCTTGGGCACGAGGACAGCGTCCTCGCGCGTGGCGGTGACGAGGTAGACGTCGACATACATGCCGGGACGCAAACCGGCCTGCCCACCGACGTCGATGGTCACCTTCACGGTGCCGGACTTGGGATCGACGATCGGCGCGATCCGCTCGACCTGGCCCTCGTATTCTTTTCCCCCGGTCATCTGCGCCGACAGGCGAGCCGTCAGCCCGGTCCGCAGTGCTCCGATGTGCTTCTCCGGAACGTAGACCAACGCGACGATCGACTCGAAATCGACGATGTCGAACAGGTGCTGGCCGATCTGAACCTGGTCGCCGAGATTGATCATCCGCGCCGTCACGGTGCCGGCGATCGGCGCGCGAACCCCCGTGTAGCTCAGCTCGCGTTCGGCGTCCGCCTGGGCGATCTGCAGTTGCTCCAGATCGTAGGTCGCGTCGTTGTAGACCTGCTCGCTGATCAGTTTCTGGGAATAGAGGCGTTTCTGGCGCTCGAACTCACGCTGCGCCTTTTCGAGCTGGCTTTTGGTCTTGGCCAGCGCACTGCGCTGCTCTTCGTCCTGGAGTCGCAGAAGCACCTGGTCCTTGCGGACGCGGTCGCCCTCCTCGACGAGCAGCTCGGTGACCAGTCGCTTGGCCTGGGAGTAGACCTTGACCTGCTCCTCGGCCTCGAGATTCGACGAAAAGCGCAGGATGGATTCGATCGGCCCACGCTCGAGCGCGGCGACTTCGACGGGAACGGCCTCTTCCTTGTCCTCTTCGTCTTCGCCGTCTTCGTCCCCATCGCTGTCTTTCTTCCCGTCTCTCTCGCCCTTCTCGTCGTCGTCCGAGTCATCGGCGTTCTTCGCCGGCTCGGCCCCCGTCGTCTCGGAGTCACCGGACGAGGAGTTCGCTCCCTCCGGGGCGCCGCAACCGGCCAGGGCGATCGACGCGAGCGAGAGCGCCAAAATGCCGAGCAGAGCAAAAATGTTCCTATTCACCCCTCTATCTCCTGTGCTTCCGGGACCGTCTGCGCTTTTGCAGTGGTCGGGTCTCGAATGGGTTCGCCTCTCGCCTGCTTATACGGGTCGATCGTTGTAGGGGTTCCACGAACCGCCGGCGGCTGCAAATGCCACTGGATGGACACCCTCCCTCGCGCTTTCAACAAGGTAGACGGTCCGAATGGCGCCCGTGTTACAGTGCCTGGGGACATTCCGCTTTTTCTTTTAATTCTTCTTCCGTTCGGTCGATCGAGGACAGACGGACGAAGAATTGAAGGAAAAAGCGGAATGTCCCCATTTTGCCCAGGAGAGACCAGATGCTGATCGAGTGCGTCCCCAACTTCAGTGAGGGCCGGGATCGGGCTGTGATCGACGCCATCACAGCCGAGATTTCCGACACCGAAGGCGCCGCGCTGCTCGACGTCGATCCCGGCATCGCGACCAACCGGACCGTGGTCACCTTTGCCGGCCCGCCCGACGCGGTGGTCGAGGCTGCTCTTCGCGCGATCAAGAAGGCTGCCGAGTTGATCGACATGTCCAAGCACGAGGGCGAACACGCGCGGATGGGGGCCACCGACGTTTGCCCCTTCGTCCCGATGCAGGGCGCGACGATGGAGGACTGCGTCGAGCTGGCCAAGCGGCTGGGCAAACGAGTCGGCAAGGAGCTGGGGATCCCGGTCTACCTTTACGGCGACGCCGCGCAGAAGCTGGAGCGCAAGAGGCTCCCGGACATCCGCCAGGGCGA
>Ga0255055_10000507_pt1 | contig 30182 bp, 26 predicted proteins | sample JV7_2_27_MG_FD_188633 | JGI IMG/M metagenome (GOLD analysis project Ga0255055, IMG submission 188633) | Seawater microbial communities from Jervis Inlet, British Columbia, Canada - JV7_2_27 | ecosystem: Environmental > Aquatic > Marine > Inlet | place: Canada: British Columbia | collected...
AGAAAGAACAAAGCGTTGATCAGGTTACCACAAACAGCAAAAAGGAAAGGCCATGACCGACGTCTTCATCTCCTACTCCCGCAAAGATATCGCCTTCGCCCGTTTAATGCATCAGGCATTAAAAGAAAACGATCTCGAAACCTGGATCGACTGGCAGGACATCCCGCCCAGCGCCGACTGGCTGGTGGAGGTTTATGAGGCCATCGAGCAAACAGATACTTTCATCTTCATCATCAGCCCGACGTCGGTAAGCTCGGAAATGTGCAGCATGGAAATCGCGCATGCCGCCAAGCACAACAAGCGCCTCATCCCCATCGTCATCGACGATATCGACGCCCAGAGTGTGCCCTCTCAGCTAGCCGCGCTGAACTGGATCTTCTTTAAAGAAGAAGACCAGGATTACAGAGATGCGGTTCAAGATTTGATTAAAGCGATACAAGTCGATCAAGAATGGTTGAAAGCGCACACGCGTTACCAGAACAGGGCATTGGAATGGGAGCGTAAAGGACAAGAGAGCGGGTTCCTGCTGCGTGGGGGAGATCTGGGGGAAGGGGAGGCGTGGCTTGGGCGAGCCGCGGAGAAAGACCCCCAACCGACGGCGCTGCAAACACGGTACATGCTGGCCAGCCGACAGGATGCAACCCGCAGGCAGCGGATCACCCTGGGAGCGGTGGGGGCGGCGCTTGTCATTGCTGTAGCTTTGGGCATCCTCGCCTGGACCCAGCGTAATGTGGCCGTTTCTGAAGGGAACGCCCGGGCAACTGCTCAAGCCCAGGCGATCGGGGAACGAGCGATCGCGGAAGCGGCAAGTACGCAGGCTGTGGAGCAAAAAAATGAGGCGGAACACCAGGCTAGTTTGGCTCGGGCGGGACTATACTCGGTGGAATCGCTCTCCCACCTCGATGACCAGCTGTCGTTAGCGCTTCTGCTCAGCGTCGAAGCAATTTCCAATGCAGATACGGTGCAATCCCGTTCCAGCTTGCTCAGTGCATTGACTCATAATCCCAGCATTGTCCGTACTTTCCACGGCCACCAGGGTTCAGTATCAAACGTCACCTTCAGTCCCGATGGCGAGATTATGGCCACTGCGGGATGTTCTCTGCCCGGTCCGTCCCGGGGGCATATGACCTGTGAGCAAGGGGAGATTCTTCTCTGGGATGCTGAGAGTGGAGAACTGCTGGACATCTTGGTGACTCCTCATCCTGTTTTCATCTCCAACCTGGTGTTCAGTCCGGACAGCTCGTTCTTAGTGTCCAGTGATTGGAATGGGAACATTGTTGTCTGGAATGTGAAGGAACGTCAGCCTGTTGGCGATCCTCTCTTCAATCAGTTTGGCCGGGTCTTGGATCTGACCTTCAGCCCGGATGGTAAATTCTTTGTTTCCAGTCATGAACTCCTTTCTGGGTCCACGATCGGCGGAGAACTCCGTGTTTGGGATCCGGAGACATTGGAATTGCTCGAATTCATTCCACGGCCTTTTGTGCTGCCTTATTCAAACCTGGTCATCACCGCCGATGGACAATTTCTAATCGCAGCACAGCATAGCTCAACCAATATAACCCTATGGGATCTTAATACCTGGGAACGCGTTCCCGGAGCTTTTGAGGGGTACGAAGATGTCGTCCGGAGCATGGATCTCAGTCCCGATGGTGAAATCCTGGTCATGGGCAATTACGATGGGAGTCTCATGCTGTGGGATTTTGAAAACAACCGTCTCATGGAAGACCGCATGGTTGGACATACGGACATTATCAATAAAGTAGCCTTCAGTCCTGATGGGAAGATGATTGTCTCGGTGGGCATCGATCAGACAATCCGTTTATGGGATGCTGTCACCCGCCAAGAATTCGGCGAACCTTTCGCCACGCTCACCGAGGAAATCACGGATGTCGCCTTTCACCCTGAGAATGGAACATTCGCGACTTCCGGGGAGGAAGGTAGCGTCACGCTCTGGTCTCCAACGGCGCATACATCAATAGCGCAAGTTCTTCCCTGGCATAGCGATGCGGTCTGGGATGTGGGCTTCACCTCCAATGGGGAAACTTTAGCCTCAGCAAGCGCCGACAACACGATTGGAATTTGGGATGTGTCTGCTCAGCCCAACCTCACCCGGTCGTTGGGTGGGAGCCTTGGCCAAATCTATAGTTTGGATTTCAGCCCTGATGATTCTTTGTTGGCTTCCGGAGGACAAGCAGGCGTTCTTGTCTGGGACTGGCGGGAAGGGAAGCAGGTCATGGCGATGCTGGGTGGGCAGGAGGAACCGGTTGTCTGCCTCGACTTCAGTCCCGATGGAAAAATACTTGCTTCCGGAGGGATGGATTCCAAAATTATCCTCTGGGATGTGAGCACCGGCGAGATGATCGGCGAACCATTAGAAGGACATCAGGCCGCGGTGAACGATTTGGCGTTCAGCCCATCGGGAGGGATCCTGGCTTCTGTGGGCTGTTCCTCGTCCGATACACAATATTGTGAAAGGGGGGAGATGGTCCTTTGGGATCTAAGTGGACAACAAATCACCTCTCAAACCTTGACGATTCATGCGCATAATGTCTGGACATTGGCGTTCAGCCCCGACGGGGAAACGATTGCGACTGGAAGTGTAGACGAGACGATACAATTCTGGGATGCGGCTAGTGGGGATTCTGTGGGAGATCCCATCCTGGGTCATGAGATTGGAGTGACCAGCCTGGCATTTAGCCCCGATGGAGAGGTCCTGGCATCGGGGGGGATTGACGGCACGATCCTTCTAACGGATCTTGCCAGCCGCCAGCGGATCGGTCCTCCGTTGATCAGTCACGAGGATGCAGTTGGCAGCCTGGCGTTCAGCCCCGATGGGAGAACCCTGGTCTCCGGCAGTCATGATTCAAAGGTCATCATCTGGATGCTGGACAGCACTGCATTGATAGATCTGGCCTGTCAAAGAGCAGGTCGGAATTTAACCCAGGCTGAATGGCTGAGATACCTTCCGGGAAGTCCCTATCACAAAACCTGCCCCAATCTTCCGGAGGGATAGGCGTTACGCACAATCATCCCTATTTTATGTTGTACGAATAATTGCAGTGTCAGAGTCTGGAAGAAAAAATAGTGGGGGGGGGTAAAGAAAATCGCAGCCGGTAGAAAACCGGCTGCGGCTCTATTTGTCTTTCCTTAGAATGACCATAGCCATGTCATCCGGCTGAGGGGCGCCATCCAGGAATCGATCAATGTCAGCGATGACAAGTTTTTCTAGCTCGGCGGGTGGGCGTTCCCTATTGGTTTGAATCGTTTCGCTGAATCGTTCCATTCCATAAAGCTCGTTTAGTGGGCTCTGTGCATCCGTGATCCCATCGGTATACATCACTATAATGTCGCCTGGATCCAGTTGGAATTTTCTCTGCTGCCACTCCTGGTCGTCGACCAGCCCCAGGGGCATTCCAGTATTTTTTAACATCTTCATTTTGCCATTATCTGCTTTAAGATGAATGGCTGGATTATGACCTGCATTGCTATAGACGAGTTCGTTTTTCTCAGGATCAAGGATCCCATAGAAAACAGTTAAAAAATGTGACGCATATTGTATATCAGGTCATTCCACAGCTTGAAAGGATGACGGGGTTTCTTCCTGGTTTCGCATCATCGGTCTGAGCTCATTTGTGTATCTGCGCGTGATTGAAGAAGGGGCCCTCACTGCTTCAAATTTGAAAATTTCAGGGCATCCACCCGCTATCTTATGCGGAGAATTGACCTTTTTAAACGAGGGAAGAACGTTCTGGATAAAAGGGGGCACCTCGACACTAAATTTCGCCTTAAAGGGTGAAAAGTCCAAGCACCTTACATACACCTTTCAATCATCCCTCAATGGCCGGATAACATGGTTTAATGTGAGCGTACCTTAAAAACGGGCGACCTCCGCCCGTAATCCCTCCGCCCTGGTCGCCTTTCGGCGACCTTGTGCGTTAAATCTGTAATGCCTCTAAAATTCTTCATATATTCCCGGTCATCTCTTCATCGCTTCTTCATTTCTCCACGATATCCTTCGACTGTGAAAGTGCAAATATATCGATTTGCACAATAAACTTCGGAGGTAAAGATAATGAATTACAAGAAGGTACTTTTAGGTCTGACTTTAGCAGTGGTCATCGCTGGTTCAGCGGCCACGGCCAGCGTGGCTTTCGCACAGGCCGAGGATCCGCCGACATTCCCAGTTAATCAAGCTTTTATGTCTCAGCGCTCAATGCGCTGGATGTCGGCAGGGGAAGATGGTTGGATGGCAGATGAGCTTGGAGATGATATGCATGAGGCAATGATCGATGCATTCGCTGAAGCTCTCAATCTTGAACCAGCAGATCTTGAGGCGATGCTGGAGTCCGGTGAGTTGATGATGGACATCGCGCTCGCTCAAGGGCTCACATCGGCAGATGTTTGGGAAATCATGCAGGCAGTGCGTGAAGATGCTCGTGCGGCAGTTCTGGATAGTGGAATCGCACTCCCCGAGTGGCGCGAGAGCATGCCGAACACTGTGCCGTTCGGTTGCACAGAAGATGGCGAGATGAATGCAGGCTCCGCTCGTTGGGGCGGGCGGTCCGGCAGCAGCTTACCCGGAACTCGCTTCTCCAATAGATAGGTCATTCTTAACCAGGGAAGCCTCCCGTGATATCGATCGGGAGGCTTCTCGCGTTTTCTCTTCTGCCGCAGGCAGGTAGGTCAATGCCCGGTGAAGGGCACTATAATCTAAGTATGTCTAAAAAAATATTGATCGTCGAAGATGAAATCGAACTCGTAAAAGTTATCAGGGATTATCTGGAGAATGCCGGATTTCGTGTCGATTCTGTGGCTGACGGATCCGCTGCAGTCTCTGCATTCCAGCATAACCCGCCAGACCTGGTCTTGTTGGATCTCAATCTCCCGGGCATGGATGGCCTAGATGTCGCCCGCGAGATTCGACGAATTAACGATGTCCCCATCATCATGGTCACAGCCCGGGTTGAGGAGACAGATAGATTAATCGGCCTGGAGCTGGGCGCCGACGACTACATCACCAAACCTTTCAGTCCGAGGGAGGTCGTGGCAAGGGTGCGTGCCGTTCTGCGCAGAACGCAAAAAACGGCCACTTTGCCGGAAATCATCAAAAGCGGCGATGTAGAGATCGACCTCATCCGGCACGTAGTGAATGTCGCCGGCCAACCGGTCGATCTCACCCCCACAGAGTTCGATCTTCTTGTCGCAATGGCTTCGCAGCCCGGTCGCGCCTTCAGTCGTATGCAGCTCCTTGAGGCTACCCAGGGTGAAGCCTATGAGGGCTACGAGCGAACTGTTGATGCGCACATCAAGAATTTGAGAGCGAAGATCGAAGCTGACCCGAAGAAGCCCGAATTCATTGAAACTGTGTTTGGTGTAGGATATCGCTTCCGAGATGAATAAAGGAATTCGGCTCAAGGGACTCAGCCTCACCTGGAAACTGCTCTTTTCTTTCCTGGCGGTCGCGTTTGTTGGTATTGGAACCGTCGCCATCATTTCAAGTCAAACAACAGCACGGGAAGTGCGCGGGTTCGTCATCCACGGCGAACAGTCAACTTATGCTGTCCTGTTGGAAGAACTCGAAGCCTACTACCAGGCTCATGGGAGCTGGGAAGGCGTGCAGGCCATCCTGCCAGGTTCGGGGCAGAGGGGTCAGGCCAGCCAGAGCCAGGGGACTGAGGGAGGGCGTAATATCCTGCTCGCGGATGAGTCTGGAGAGATCGTCATCGGCCCGTCTGGCAGGCAAGGTAGTGAGTTGTCACTTGCGGAGCGTTCTAATGCATTCACGATTGAAGTTGAAAATGATATTGTCGGTTATCTGCTGCCGATCGGATTAGGCGTCTCCAACATGGAAACCCAATTATTCCAAGATCTACAACGCGCCTTTTGGGTCGCTTCTCTTATCGCCAGCGCCGTTGCCTTGCTCCTCGGCGTTTTATTTGTAAAAGGCTTGCTTCGCCCCGTAAATGAGCTGACCGACGCCGCGCGGGCTCTAGCAGGTGGTGAATTAAGTCGGCGGGTCGAAATCCGCACCAATGATGAAGTGGGCGAACTCTCGATGGCTTTCAACCAGATGGCCGAGAACCTGGAACTCTCCGAAGATCGCCGGAGAGAAACAACGGCAGACATCGCCCACGAACTGCGCAATCCGCTCGCGGTGATGAAAGCGCGCTTGGAAGCGATCATTGATGGCATCCACCCGTTAACGGTTGAGAGCATCGGCCCCATTTTGGAGCAAAGCGAGCTATTAAATCGCCTCGTTGAAGACCTGCGCACGCTTGCCCAGGCAGACGCTGGAGAACTTTCATTGGAGCGTTCGCGAACGGATCTGGGGCAGCTCGTATTGAAAGTGGCAGAAATCTATCGCCCTGGAGCACAAACGATAGGGACTTCATTGATCACCGATATCCCGCCGGGATCATCGATTTTTGGAATGGTGGACACCACCCGGTTCGACCAGATCCTGGGGAATCTAATCTCGAACGCGCTCCGCTATACGCCCGAAGGGGGTGAAGTGACCCTCCGGCTGAGGTCCGACGATAAGCGGTCGAAGGTCGTCTTGGAGGTGATCGATACCGGTGAAGGAATTCCCGAGGATGACCTTGAAAGAGTCTTCGAACGCTTATATCGCGTCGATCCCTCGCGCTCGCGCCAAGCTGGTGGATCCGGTCTCGGACTTGCTATAACCCGCAAGCTGGTTGAAGCGCATGACGGCTCGATACATGCTGAAAACCGATCTGCTGGCGGCGCTATCTTCAGAATTGAACTGCCGGGATGATGTGGGGCCTTATCGATAAGTAAGTTTAGAGGAACGACAGAGCCGTTTTTCAATCAGGATGTATCGCCAGCCAGAATGCGCGCCCTCTGCCAGGGAGGCAGATCTTCTTTTTCGGCGAGCACTTCGCGCATTTCGAAAATTTGGTCGCGAAGCGCTGCAGCTTTTTCAAATTCAAGTGCTTCCGCAGAATGATGCATTTGCTTTTCAAGTTCATTAATGAGCCGTACGAGTTCATCTTTTGGAAGTGTCTCTGGAGTCACTGCCCTGTATTCTCCGGTTTGTTCGGCGACTGCTCTTGATGTGATTTGATCGGTCAGATCGCGAATTTCTTTGATGATGCTCATGGGCTCGATGCCGTGTTCTTCGTTATAGGCCATCTGTTTCTTCCGCCGTCGTTCGGTCTCGTCGATCGCAAAGCGCATCGATTTGGTGATCTTGTCGGCGTACATGATGACGCGACCGTTGATGTGCCGGGCGGCGCGGCCGATAGTCTGAATGAGGGCAGTGCCCGATCGTAAAAATCCCTCCTTGTCGGCGTCGAGGATGGCGACCAGCGAAACCTCTGGAAGATCCAAGCCCTCCCGTAGAAGATTGATCCCCACGACGACATCAAAAACCCCCAAGCGTAAATCACGCAAGATCGCCACGCGCTCGATGGTGTCGACCTCGGAATGAAGATAGTGGACCTTGATGTCGAGTTCGAGGATGTAGTCGGAGAGATCCTCCGCCATTCGTTTGGTCAATGTGGTTACCAGGACCCGCTCGCCAATTTCGACTCGGCGGCGTATCTCGCCTATAAGGTTGTCAATCTGGCCCTCGACGGGGCGTATTTCAACTTCGGGGTCGACCAATCCCGTCGGACGGATGATTTGTTCCACAACTTGCGCTGCCTTCTCGAGTTCATAAGGGCCGGGTGTGGCGGAAGTGTAGATTACCTGACCAATGCGGGTCTCGAATTCATCGAAGGAAAGCGGTCTATTATCCTTGGCAGATGGTAATCGAAATCCGAAATCTACTAAAGTGCCCTTTCGTGATAGATCTCCGGCGTACATACCTCGGACCTGAGGGATGGTCATATGTCCTTCATCGATTACTAGAAGAAAATTAGGGGGGAAGTAATCGATTAGGGTCCATGGTGCTGATCCCGCCGGACGTTGGTCGAGATGGCGGGAGTAGTTTTCGATACCGGAACAGTAACCCACCTCGCGCAGCATCTCGAGATCGTAGAAAGTGCGCTGTTCGAGACGCTGGGCTTCGAGCAATTTCTCCTGAGTTTTTAGATAAGCCAATCGATCTTGCAGCTCAATCTCAATGTTTCTAATCGCAGCTTCTAACTTATCACTTTCAGTGATGAAATGCTTTGCGGGAAAGATGCTGGTTTTGGGGAGATCGCGTAGCAGTTCGCCAGTGAGTGGGTTATAGCGTGTGATGCGTTCAAGTTCGTCACCCAAAAAACTCAGCCGTATGCCCAGCTCCTCATATGCCGGGAAGATCTCAAGCGTATCGCCGCGCACCCGGAACACTCCGGGCTTCAGTTCCATATCGTTGCGTTCGTAATGGCTTTCAACAAGCTGGCGCAAGAGTGCCTCGCGGCGATATCGAGATCCCACTTCAAGATTGATAACAATTTGACCGTATGCCTCCGGGTTCCCGATCCCGTAGATGCAGGAAACAGAAGCCACCACGATGACGTCTCGACGTGAGATAACAGAGGCTGTTGTGCTGAGCCGAAGGCGGTTGATCTCCTCGTTGATATGCGTCTCTTTTTCGATATATAGGTCATGCTTGGGTACATACGCCTCGGGCTGGTAGTAGTCGTAATAGGAGACGAAGTATTCGACGGCGTTCTCGGGAAAGAACGATCTAAACTCCGCGTACAGTTGGGCAGCCAAGGTCTTATTATGGGCTAAGATCAGAGTGGGGCGCTGTGTTGTGGCAATGATATTGGCAATGGCGAAGGTTTTCCCCGTGCCCGTCGCACCAAGAAGCACTTGATGCTTGTCGCCACGTTCCAAACCTTGCAGGAGTTGTTCGATGGCCTCCGGTTGGTCACCGGTCGGCTGATAGGGTGCATGTAATCGAAATTCATTCATCGCTGAGCCCATTAGAATCGAACAAATGTGCGGGTTATTATAACATGCGAGCGGATCATGTTTACCGTGTTTTTGGGCTCAATACACCGGGTCGGAGGTTATTTGGAGGTGATGTAAATGGGGTTGCTGAAGATCCAGCTGCGCAGCTTCCCTTTGTACCGTAGATAAGCTTCAGCGCGGTACACACCTGGCTGGTTGACAGTGTGAACCGCGGTTTCCTGGTAGTCCCAGCGGTTAATTTCCTCACCATCATGCATTAGTCGAATCTCCGCCCGTTTAGGGAGGCTGATCTTCAGCGTGACACCAAAGCGGATCCCGGTCGTGTCGCCCATTTCAACCTCGCCTTTTTCTCCCTGGGCAGTGAAGCGAAAACCACGGGTAGAGGAGGGGAGGTCGTAGCCTACGAAGCAATGCCCCTCTCGAATGGCGTGAAACAGTCGTCGACGGTCGATTTCAAAATCTCCAGTTAACGGTTCGCGCAGGAGAACGTGCGTATTGACGGTTCTGAAGAGGAATTCGTAGGGGAAGATAATCCGTTTGAGAAGGCCTAACCTCACGGGAGTGCCGTGAGCATCTGTTCCCCCGATGGCGACGATCTTCTTCCCAGAGGCGAGCAGACGATCCCAGCGTTCGAGAGCGTCCGGGAAAGGTCCGGAGGCGATCAGCTTAGGATTGTACGCATAGAAGATCGCCCGAGGCAGGGAGGTCAGGAGCGATTTGAATTCGCTCATGAAGTTCCATAATTCCAATCCGGTGAACCCTTCCACTTCCCAATCAACCCAGGAGAGATCATCTTCATTGAATGCAGGCGCAGCAGGGTCCGTTGGGTGGGCGAGAAAGGATAGCCCGCCCTCCTGTATGACAGCGTTCACCAATCCCTGTGGATCATCGGCGCGCGGGCCGAGTTCGCAGAGGGTTTCGTACGCTAATAGGTGGTTCTTTTGAGGTTCTCGTGCCTGGTCGTGGATCTCCTCTCCAGTCAAGAGAAGAACTCGCTGACGGTCGAGGTAGCGGTATCCATCCATCCCATCGACCCAGACATTATGATCTGTGACGACAACGAAATCTAAGCCAGCCCGGATCGCCGCGAGGGCGATATCTTCATGACTGCCATGTCCGTCAGAATAGTACGTATGTGTGTGTAAGTTACCAACGTATTCGTGCGCCACAACTGTCCCTAGATTCGTGATTATGTTTTGGAGAACGATCGTTACTTTTTCTTGCCGTTTTCCCGGTTGCGCCCCGCATCGCTAGGTGTGATCAGCTGCGCGCCGACTTGGGCACAAACTCCGATGAGTTGTTGACGTTGTGCGGGGGAGAGCGGCGCGAGGTGCGTTACGACAAGCTCGACTTGTTCACGGAGCAGGTGATCGAGGAGCGTGCGCCAGGCGCTTCCCGCAGGTTCTTCATCGATCAAGATATTGAGTTGATCTGGATCGTAAGGACCGATGAGGTCTTTCAATTCTCGTTTAAAATCGTTGTCGAAGTGAAGCCAGCGAAAAAACGGTCCCGTTTCAGAGACTTCAAGGGGATGACGGTCGATGACATAAACAATGATCGGTCTTAAATTAGACAATGTTGGTTCCGAGTGTCGTAATAATTTCAGATTTGGATTAAATCTTAGCACATGGATGCTGTTGGAGCAAAGATTCATAGGAAACCCGGCGAAATGGCAGCGCCCCGAGTATTTATGCTTGACATACATCGATATGGATGCTGAGTGCATCGAACACAGCGATCCGCAGCGGAGAGTATAATCCACGCATTCGAGGCGAAGCGATGATACCTGGAGTCTTACCGATAGTCCTTATGATACTGTCCTTTCTTTTTGGCGGCGCGTGTCAGTTCACAGGCCAATCTTTAGAAGGTGAGCGGGAAGTGGCCTCGCAAACTCCTGACCGTCCCTTCAGGCCGCTGCAAATTACGCAGAGTGCCCAACACGATCGTAATCCATCAGACTCCGTCGTGCCCTTGGGCGGAGATGTACCTTCCTCAATAAAACCAACGCTTACGGGAGATCGTGATGCCGCAATTTCTTCAACCACGGATGCTTTGCTCTCGGCGATTAATATTCGCAGAGCGCTGGAAGGCTGGCCGCCTCTCGTCCGTCAGGCTGCACTCACTGAAATTGCGAACAATAGGGCCAACGATATGTCGGTACGGGCGTATCTTAGCCATGTAGATCCTGAAACAATGGAAAACCTCGTTGAGCGTATGCTCCTCGAAAGAGGGTATCACGGTCAGGTGGCGGAATTGGTCTTTGCCGCGGACGAACCATTTGACAGTTTGAGCGAGATCGCGATCGAAGCATGGTTTGATGATCCCGATACACGATCTATTCTTCTTAGTCCCGGTTTTCATTTCATCGGGATTGGCGTGATGTTCGACGGAACGACGTGGAAGATCGTGCAAGTCCTGGCGGAACACGGACCTTAATGGAGAATTCAGGGTGAAGAATCGTGAGATAGCGGAAATCTTCGAAACGATCGCCGACCTGCTCGAGATTAAAGGAGAGACTGTCTTTCGTGTTGCCGCTTATCGCCGGGCAGGGGAAGCCCTGCGGGCGCTTGGTCATGATGTCAAAAACATATGGGAGGAGGGCGATTTGGAGGTTATCCCCGGCGTGGGGAAGGCAATTGCGGCGAAGATCGACGAACTCCTCCGCACCGATCACCTCGATTTCTACGAAAATCTAACTGCTGAGGTCCCACCAGGATTGGCTGATGTTCTCAAGGTAGGAGGTGTGGGTCCGAAGAAAGCTGCGCATTTCTGGAAGGAACTGGGCATCACAACGATTGACGAGTTAGAGCAGGCCGCAAGGACAGGAAAGCTTCGCCAGCTTAGCGGTATCGGTGAACGCTCCGAAGCGCGTATCCTTGAGAATATCATCGCCCTTAAACGACATCATACTGGGCGAGTCTTGCTCGATGAGGCGTGGATACCTGCGCAAAAGCTCCTGGCCCAATTGCGGGAAATTGAAGGCGTACAGCGTGCAGAGGCGGCTGGGAGCCTTCGCAGAATGCGGGAGACAATCGGCGATCTGGATCTTGTAGTCGGAGCGCGGGATACCTCACTTGTCATCAAAGCTTTTGTCGCTTTCCCTGAAGTTGACCGTGTCTTGGGGCAAGGGGAGACCAAAGCCAGCGTGGAATTGATCGATGGCCTTCGAGTTCAACTTTGGGTTCATCCACCAGAGCGCTTTGGGAGCGCGCTGCAATATGCGACAGGATCTCAGGGGCATAATGTGCGCCTGCTTGAGGCTGCCCAAAAGGCGGGGTTATCACTCTCTGAACACGGTTACCAGGATCAAGAAGGCGGAATGACCTTTTGCGTGGAAGAGGAGGATGTTTATGCCGTTCTGGAGCTGCCATGGATCCCGCCCGCGCTGCGTGAAGATAGCGGTGAGATTAAAGCCGCGAAGGAAGGCGAACTGCCACAACTTGTAGAACTAGAAGACTTAAAGGGGGAGCTGCATACACATTCGGATTGGAGTGATGGGAAATCGAGTATTTTGGGTTTAGCAGACGCAGCCATCAATTTGGGGATGGAGTATCTTGTGATCTCGGACCATTCCCGGAGTCTCGGCATCGCGGGAGGGCTCTCGATCGAGGACTTGCGTGCACAGCGAGCAGAGATCAAGCGAGTGCAGAAGGAAATTGGGAAGAAGCTCACCTTGCTTCAAGGCAGCGAGGTGGAAATCCTTGCGAACGGGGAACTGGATTATCCAGATGAGGTCTTACAGGAATTGGATGTCGTGATTGCCTCATTACATCAATCTTTACGCCAACCGCGGCAGAAAGTAACAGAGCGCGTGCTGCGAACGATTATGAATCCACACGTCGACATCCTTGCCCATCCTACAGGTCGCCTAATTGGAAGGAGAGACCCTGCCGATTTGGATATTGATGCAATTCTTCAAGCGGCGGCCGAGCACGACGTAGTGCTGGAGATCAACTCCAACCCCGAACGATTGGACCTGAAAGATACGCATGCCCGGAGGGCGCTTGAATCAGGCTGCCGGCTGGCAATCAACACTGATGCACACCATCCTGACCATTTCACCTTCCGCAGATTTGGCGTGGGAACAGCACAGCGAGCCTGGGCGGAAGCTCCCTCGATTGTGAATACATGGCCGCTGGAAAGGCTCCAGGCGTGGCTAATTTCCCGGGATAGATTCCGGCAAACCGCAACCTCTCAACGCTTTAGGGGTTAACCACCTTTAGAGCACTAATACGCAGCAGTTATAGACCAAGGAGAGGGACGGATGTCGAAAATTGCAATTATTACCGATAGCACCGCTTATATACCCCAAAAACTTGTAGATCAATATGACATAAAGGTCGCCGCATCCTATTCAATCTGGGATGGTGGTAAGGAAATGTATCGCGACGGAGTGGAGATGCTCCCAGCTGACTTCTATGCTCGTTTGAAGGTGAGCGCAGAAATTCCATCAACATCTCAGGCCACTGTAGCCGACTTCGATGAGATCTTTAAACCACTGGTTGCTGAGGGCAGGCCCATCGTCGCCATTCATGTATCTCCGAAGCTCTCAGGGACTTTGCAGTCCGCAACTCTGGCGAAGGAGAATTTCCCGGGCGCGAAAATCGAGCTTGTAAACTCGATGTCAACGTCAATGGAATTGGGATTACAAGTTTTAGCAGCAGCTCGTGCTGCTGAGGCGGGGAAATCCTTCGAAGAAGTTGTCGAAGTCGCGCATAAAGCGAAAGAGCACACTGGGTTATTCTTTGTTGTGGACACGCTCGAATACCTCCACCGCAACGGTCGAATAGGGGGTGCGGCGAAGCTGCTCGGCACGGCGCTGAGCATGAAACCGCTTCTCCATGTGGAAGACGGGCAGGTGGAGTCTTTTGAGAAGGTGAGATCGAAAAATAAAGCCAAAGCCAGGCTGCTAGATATCGTGGGAGAAAAGCTCGAGGGTAAGCAAAACGTGCGCATAGCGTGTTTGCACGCAGCGAGCGAAGAGGAAGCGCGTGAATTACTCCGAGAAGCAGAGGAAAGATTTAATCCTATTGAAGCCATCCTTACTGATGTCAGCCCGGCTGTCGGTGCGAATGTCGGCCCAGGGACTGTAGGGATAGCCTACAGCACGGATTGATTATTTATCGCTTCAAATAACCAGCTTGATGAGGGCGGATCAACTTATCGTTTAAGATCTGAGTATTCGGGTCTCCCAGCATGGCGAAATCATACTGGGAGATCTTTGATTCAACACTTGAAGTTTTTGTCACAGGTTGACATCCGATCTCTAGAAGGGGGCTTTATTGATTTCCACCCTAGAAATGGGTGAATTTACTTAATTTGTGTAGAATATTGGATGCGGCACTTCATTTGCCTGTACACGCTCGAAGGTCCTCCAGGGGAATAATGGGATGACCATAACCATTCAGTATTCCTTCATACCTTCTCAGAAATGTCCTTCTGAAAGACCGCAGGGAGCGAAGAATCACGGCTGTGCCCAAATAATCACTGCGGTTGGGCGAGATCCTTCGTCTCCATTGGCGAATGGAGGGTTGGCCGAACCGCAAAAACCGACGGGTAGTTCGTAGAGGGTGGTAAGGTATATAAGGCTCGGATCCCCGAGCTATTTGAATATTTAGTTTCGCTTAGGACATCATCAGGAGAATTGAAATATGGAACAGCGATCTCTAGGAAGATCGGGGGTTAAAGCCTCCCCTTTATGCCTGGGCACCATGCAATTTGGATGGACTGCGAATGAAAAAACTTCCTTCGAAGTCCTGGATGCAGCCTATGATGCAGGGATCAATTTCATTGATACAGCTGATATCTACTCACGGTGGATCGAGGGGAATCCAGGAGGTGTTGCTGAGAGCATAGTCGGAAAATGGCTGCGCAAGAACCCGGAGAAGCGAGCGCAGATCATTCTTGCCACGAAGGTCCGCGGGCGTATGGGGGAGGGTCCGAATGATGAAGGACTTTCTCGTAAGTATATCTTCTCGGCAGTGGAACAATCCCTAAAGCGATTGGGAACAGACTACATAGATCTTTACCAGGTGCACTGGCCGGATGAGGGTACGGAGATCGAGGAGACACTGCGCGCTCTGGATGATCTTGTCCGGGACGGACGCGTGCTCTATATCGGCTGCTCGAATTATTCTGCGTGGCTTTTAATGGAGTCATTGTGGACATCCGATCGCTGCAGCCTGACAAGTTTCGTCAGCCTGCAACCTCACTACAATTTAGTCCATCGCCATGAGTTTGAGCGGGAACTCGAAGATGTTTGTTTGAAATTCGGCATCGGAGTGATCCCATACAGCCCGTTAGCTGGCGGCTTCCTCACAGGAAAATACGCCAGTGATGAGACACCTCCAGAGGGCAGTCGGGGGGCGATGAGTGACCGCATTCAAACCTATTTAAAGGATTCACACAGCCTATCCACATTAGAGATTGTCAAACAAATCGCGCAGGAAAGAAAGAAATCACCCTCGCAAGTTGCTCTTCGCTGGCTGATTTCACGCCCTGCGGTAGTGAGTGCCATTATCGGCCCGCGAAATTTAGAGCAATTTGAGGATAACCTCGGGAGTCTATCCGTTGAACTAACGGATGATGATATGCAGCGATTGGATGAGGGAAGTGCATGGTGAGGGTGAGTATTGACTGGACCAGATAATTTAAATGCCTCCAGTTCATTTTTTCAAAATGACCCGGATGGGGGTGTAATTATGGTAAGTTTATGCAGCCCGATGGTATAATGTCAAATGAGCTCAAAGGAGCAGCCGGGAGACTCAATGAAGCGCTCCATCGGACAATATCTTGACCAACTCCAGAATGAGCATGGCGCCTCGGGACATACTATTACTGCGTATGGCACCGATCTCAATCAGTTCTATAGTGTTCTCGCAAGTTTTTTAGGCATACCGCTAACTCCCGAAGCGCTTACTCCTTCGGCGATTATCCATTATGTGGATTGGCTTAGGGCACAGGGCTACCGACCGGCGACGATTTCCCGCAAGCTTGCTGCTGCCAGGTCCTACCTTGAGTTTCTTTCTGGTCAGGGTCTTGAAGAGATCCGTCGTTTCCGTGAATTGCTAAAAGGACCGGCATTAGGGAGAACCCAGCCGCGGACGCTCAGCAAGCATGAACTGGCTCGGCTGCTGTTGGCGCCACAAAAACATGTCTCTCCTGGGGCAATCCGGGATGCTGCGATCCTTTCACTGCTGTATGAAACTGGATTACGAGCCACGGACATGGTTCGCCTGCGAATGACCGATGTCGATCTTGATATGGGTCGCCTTCGAAGACCCCCCGATCGTGCACAGTGGTACATGATCCCCGAATCGATCGGACTCCTGAAAAAATACTTAAGTGAAGGGCGACCCCACTTCGCCCGCAACGTCGTCGAGAACGTGCTTTTCCTAAACCAACGTGGTCAGGGATTGAGCAGGCAAGGATTATGGCTGGTCGTTAAACGCTGGGCGGCGGTAAGCGAGTTGGATGGGTCTTTCTCACCTCACACCTTACGGCACTCACGAGCCAGTCATATGCTCGAAGAAGGTAACTCTCGACGCGAAGTACAAGAACTCCTGGGGCTTTCGAGCCCGAACGCTGTTCGTATTCATCACCGTCGATCTGGAAAGGAAGACTAAAGGTAGACCATGGAATTTATTCGTGAACAAGATATTGACGATGCAGTAGGAGCGATCAGGAAGACTACATCTTTAGTGCCGAAGATTGGCATGATCTTGGGGTCTGGATTGGGTCCCTTGGCGGAGGCCATAGAGGGTGCGGAGCGCCTTGAAGTAAATTCCATCCCCGGCTGGCCTGTTTCAACGGTCGAAGGACACTCAGGAAAACTCGTCTTTGGTCAATTAGAGGGCGTGCCCGTTTTAGCTTTGCAGGGTCGTGCGCATTACTATGAAGGCCACTCAATAGAGCGCTTGGGCCTGCCGGTACGAGTTATGCAGAAGCTTGGGGCAGAATTTCTCATTGTCACGAATGCCGCGGGAGCCGTTCACCCGGAGTTTTCCCCAGGCGAACTCATGCTCATATCGGACCATATCAATCTAATCGGAATGGCCGGTCTTTCGCCGCTGAGAGGTCCGAATTTAGACGCATATGGCCCGCGCTTTCCGGATATGAGTCAGGCTTATGATCCAGCGCTGAAAGTGCTCGCCCGAGCCGTTGCCGATAAAAACGATATCCCGCTGCAAGAAGGTGTTTACGTCTGCCTTGCCGGACCATCGTTTGAAACCCCGGCGGATTTGCGATTCCTGCGTGGGATCGGGGTTGACGCTGTCGGGATGTCCACTGTTCCGGAAGTGATCATTGCCCGCCATGGCGGGATGCGCGTCCTGGGTGTATCTGGTATTAGTAACAAGGCGAACCTCGATGGTTCAACAGAGACGACTCATGAAGAAGTGTTGGCTGCAGGCGAGGTGATCGTCCCAAGATTAACGGCACTAGTTAGGGGAGTTTTGAAAGAGTTATGAGATTGGAAATACATGGAAGAGGTATTACTTTTCATCGAGGCTAACCAGAGATGGATTTTCATCCTTCTGGGTTTGCTCGGGCTGGTGTATTTTGGGTTGGTTCTGCGAGCTTATAACACTTTTCGAGCGTCGATCTATGGTTTGGAGCGAGAACGCTCTATCTCCAACCTACGGCGCTCAGGTGGAATGCTTGCCCTCGCTGCTACGGGCATCCTCGTGGTATTCATCTTGACGACCTTCACAAGCCCCGCTCTCCCTGCCTCGCACCGCCCCACACCAATGCCTACGGTTTCCCTGCTTGAGTCCCCCATTTCAGAGGTGGGAGAGGAGGGAACCACACTTTCAACAGCAACACCGATCAACCCTGACAGCATCGATGGCACAGGCTGCACGAATCTTAATGCTACGATCACCTCTCCGGAAGACGGTGAGAGAGTCCAGGGCGAAGTGCGTTTTTTAGGGACCGCAATTATTCCGGGTTTCGCATTCTTTAAGCTTGAATACCACGATTTGAAGCCCTCTAGCACCTGGCTGGCAATCTCAGCGAGCAATCAACCCGTATGCGAGCAAGAATGTGACGAGACAACAAAGTTGGGAACTTGGGACACAAGCCTGGTCCGGCCTGGTCAGTATGCAGTACAGTTGGTCGTCACTGACACACTCGGGAACGCTCCGTTCCCTTGCCAGATCCGGCTGCAAATCGTCCCCTAACTGGACAATGAGGGCCAAAGGTTGAGATGACTGAACAAACTTCTGTACGCCAAGCAATTTCGAGTGACATCCCTGGGTTAATTTCCCTGGATCATGGATATAGCACAGATCATGTCTGGCAGCTTTCATATCGCAAGCAGCCAAATGAAATCGGGACGACTCTTCGAGAGGTGCGATTACCGCGCCCGATGCAGGTCGTTTATCCGCGCGATCCTAAACGTCTGGCGGATGAGTGGACACATCTGGAAGCACTGCTCTTGGTGGAGGTAGAAGAGCAGCTTGCAGGATACTTAGCGTTGAGCGATGGCCCGGCAGAAGGGTCCGGGTGGATTACCGATATAGTCGTAGATTTACGCTTCCGGAGGCAGGGAATCGCTTCAAAATTGCTTGCTGCAGGAAAGGAGTGGTGTCGAACCAGGGATAGAAGATTACTGTTCATGGAAATGCAGACTAAGAACTACCCTGCGATCTGTCTTGCTCAGAGAACAGGATTCTTTTACTCGGGATACAGTGATCTGTACTATCCGGATCAGGATATCGCGCTTTTTTTCGCTATGGAAATTGGCTGAGAACCTTTCATAAACTCTATGTCTGACATGGCCGCACCGCTGCTCATTCTGAATCAGATCCTCACTGCCGGGAACACGATTACGGCATTCTCCCTGCTCCTCTACGCGCTGACCTTCAACATGCGTGAAAAGGTGGCGAGGTCCTTGGCGGTTTTGTTGGCTTGTGTAGCAGTTGTCTATTTTGGTGATGTGCTCGTCGCCACAACCAATTTCCCCGTAGAGACTGAGGTGTGGCTCCGTTTACAATGGCTGGGTATAAGTTTTGTGCCCGCTGCCTATCTGCAACTTTCCGATGCTCTTCTGGCGGCTACGGGCAGACCCTCCCGTGGTCGTCGATCGCGCCTTGTCGGCTTGAGCTATCTTCTCAGCGGTCTAACCTTAGCAGGGGTCGCATTCAGCCGGTTGATCGCCGCTGAGGTCGTTCACGCTGACTCGGTAGCCTATTTACGGCCCGGACCACTCTTTCCGTTATTCAGCGTTTTCCTGCTCATCAACTTAATTCTGGCGGGTTTTAACTTTTGGCGGGCATATAAACGCTGCCTCACGCGCTCTAGTAAACGACGGATGCGCTACCTGTTAGCAGGCTCCATTGGTCCATTGCTTGCGGCGTACCCCTGGGTGATGCTAGGGGGATCAATATTAATTTCACAAAGCGTCCTTTTCTGGGGCATATTGATCCTCATCAACACCTTCGTTGTGGTCCAGATGGTGTTAATGTCCTATGCCGTAGCATACTTCGGTGTCGAGATTCCCGATCGAGTCGTGAAGGCGCGATTGTTTCAATGGATATTTCGCGGACCTTTTGTGGCATCCACAGTTCTTGCGCTCACCGTCGTTGTTAATCGGTTGGCAGTGATGTTTGGATACGAGAATAGTCGCGTGGTTCCCTTCACGACGGTTGCATCAATTCTCATCCTCCAATATCTGATTACGCTTGTACGCCGCCCCGTTGAACTCTGGTTCTTTTATGGAGAGGATCGCGGTGATGTCGCTCGTCTTCAGTTATTGGAAGAGCGACTGCTCACAAGCGGGGATCTCAGGCAATTTCTCGAATCAATCCTCAATGCAACCTGTGACCTACTCGGTATTGATTCAGCATTCGTTGCGATTGTTGGGGTGGATGGGCTAGAAATGGAGATCGCCGTTGGCTCTGAAGACCCGCTTCGGGGCTCTAAGGATCTTCCCCCGCTGATGGTCACCGATAACCGCCAGGAGTTTGATGTTCTGGGGGATGTCTTCTCTTGGGATGTGTTCTGGTTAATTCCCTTGCGACTCACCAGCCCCGTAGAGGTCATCGGCTTCCTGGGTCTACGTGCCCGGGGCCCTATACCTGATTTCACGGAAGAAGAAGAGGAATATCTGGCCACGCTTCTTGAGCGAGCCACGATTGCGCTGACGGAGAGTAAACTGCAGCGAGAGGTTTTCGCGATCGTCGACCGCCTCGTGCCGCAGGTCGAGACGATCCAAAGAATACGTGCGAAAGCACGTTACGCCGGTTCGGATGCGCTTACAGCTCCGGTAGAAGGGATTGGATCCGAAGAGGATTTGATGGAGTTTGTGCGTGAAGCGCTTGGGCATTACTGGGGTGGGCCTCGACTCACCAGCAGCCCACTGCTTGGGCTGCGTGTAGTCAGGCGGGCAATAGATGATCATGAGGGGAATCCCGTGAACGCCTTAAGAGCGATTCTTCGCCATGCGATCGACCAGGTGCGGCCCGAAGGAGATCGCCGTTTCACGGCAGAGTGGATGCTGTACAATATCCTTGAAATGAAGTTTCTGCAGGGTAGAAAAGTAAGAGATGTCGCTATGAAGTTGGCGATGTCTGAGGCGGATCTGTACCGGAAGCAACGGGTAGCCATCGAGGCTGTAGCCGACGCAATTGCGAGTATGGAACGAGGGGCAGTTGCCTCAGAAGAGGTGGTAGCCCAGAAGTTGGAATAATTCGAGTTCGGGGTGGATGGTTTATCCTGCGAACGAAATTTCGCAGGTCCTATCTGAATAGGCGAATTGATAGAGGTTGGTAGCATGACACTGGAAGACGTGACAAACGAGGGGAAGGGGCATGATGGACCGCCAGTTCTGGATGAATCATGGTGGGCAGCGGTATTGGAGGAGGAAGAGCATCAAGTCGTACACCCCGAACCTGAAAAAGAGAGCAGCTCCGATCGACGAATAATCAATCAAGGTAACCCAGAAGATTGGGGTTGGGCACGCGAACTTTACCAGAAAGATGAAGTCGTAGATCTTCCCATCGTTGGCTGCAACCGCGGTGGATTGCTTGTCGAAGCCCGCAGCTTGCGTGGTTTTATCCCGGTTTCGCACCTCATGGACATTCAACCCGAGCTTGAAGATGAACTGCGGATGAAAATGCTTGAAGATCATGTGGGCAAACAAATGGGTTTGAAGGTTATTGAGTTTGACCCTGACCGCGGACGACTTGTTCTCTCTCAGCGTGCAGCGCTGGCAGGACCAGGGCGGCGAGTCGAACTCTTGACATCTTTAAACCCGGGTGATCGGGTGCAGGGAAAAGTCACCAACATAACGCGGTTCGGTGTCTTTGTCGATTTAGGAGGCGTGGAAGGATTGATCCATGTCTCAGAGCTCTCATGGGGGAGGGTGGGGCACCCATCTGATGTTGTTGAGTGCAACCAGGAAATTCAAGTTCAAATTCTCTCAATTGATCAAGATCAGGATCGAGTAGCGCTAAGCCTGAAAGAGCTTCTACCCGATCCCTGGGAAAGAGTGGATGAACAGTATTCTGTTGGGCAGATTGTGGAAGGTGTCGTGACGAATGTGGTTAAATTTGGTGCCTTCATTGGTATTGAGGAGGGTTTGGAAGGGTTAATTCATGTTTCTGAGTTGGGCGATGGCAGCTTTCTCCACCCCCGTAATGTTGTTCAGGATGGGGAGCTGGTGAGGGTGCGAATTATCCACATCGATGCATTAGAGCGTCGCTTAGGGTTAAGCCTGCGCGGTGTTCCACAGAAGACAGCAGATGGTTCTGAGACTGAGATTGAGCCATCCGAATCCTTTCCAGCGATGTAACCCACGTTTCATCCTGCGTGTACCGGGTGGGCAGCAGAGCGCGCCCGGTCGTAATTTGACAATCTGGCATGACTGACATGAAAGAAAAAGAACCCCAAAAAAAATCAAGCGGGAAGGAAGTTCCAGGAGACCGAGCCGGAGCGGATACTCGTTCTTTTTTCGATACGCTCATGGATTCGATGAGCGATCTAACTGCGGTTGCTCTCATAACTGTTGCGGTAATTGTGCTGCTGGGTCTGTTTGATCTGACCCGTGGCGGATTGATTGATCCTCTTATTGGGCTCTTACGAAGGGGATTGGGATATGGAGCTTTCTTGGCTCCGATCATACTTTGTATTCCCGCCTACTTCTCAATTCGCAAACGTCGTGGTGATTGGATCCAGATACCCTGGCTTCGAGTCGTTTCGTTGGAAATCACCGTCTTCGCTGCTCTGGCTTTAATGTCCACTTTCAGTGGAATGGGGCTGCCCGAAGCGGAGGCTGGCTCTGGTGGTGGTATCGTGGGTTGGGGGCTTGCCCGGCTTATGGGCGACATTTTTGGCGTTTTCGGTCGAGTCCTTGTGCTGAGTTTGATCTTTCTCGTTTCTTTATTCCTTGGGGTGGCGGCCTTCCTCAAGCGGACGATCGAGGGTTTTGCACCTTCCGCGATTGGCAGTACTCCGTTTCTAGTGGAGGGAGATGATCTCGCTGAAGCAGAAGCTCAGCAGACAAAACAAGATCCGAAACAATCGGTGAAAGCTCGACCGGCCCGTAGGCTCCCGCGGGAATTTAGGAAGAACTTCCAAGTTGCTCAAACCCCGGACGAGAAGCCAAGCCAACCCACAAAGCGTGATCCCAGGCTGCCTACTCCAGATATTCTCGATCGTGAGAAAAAAGGAGCAGTCACGTCAAGGGAGATTAACCTCGCTGCCGGTCTTATCGAAAAGACGCTGGCAGATTTCGGTTTACCAGCGCGGGTTGTTAATTTTCGAGCTGGACCATCGGTGACGCAGTTTGCAGTTGAGCCTGGATATGTCGAACATGTGGGCGGGGATGGTGAAGTCCACCGTCAGAAAGTGCGAGTTTCTCAGATTTCCGCACTCGCCAACGATCTGGCTCTGGCACTCTCCTCACCACGCCTGCGCATCGAAGCCCCGGTCCCTGGTCAGGCGTACGTTGGTATCGAAGTCCCGAATCGCAGCCCATCGATCGTTCGCTTGCGCCCGATTTTGGAAACGGAGACCTTTCAGTCGATCTCGTCACCGTTGGCTTTGGGGTTGGGTAGAGATGTGGCTGGAGCAGCTATTGCGACCGACTTGGTGGCGATGCCGCATATTCTCATCGCCGGAACGACCGGCTCCGGCAAGTCGGTATCTATTGCCTCGATCGCTGTGTGTCTGGCGATGAACAATACGCCGGATGACATGCGCTTGGTGATGATCGATCCGAAAATGGTTGAATTGATACGTTTTAATGGGCTTCCTCATCTACTCGGCAAGGTTGAGACAGAGTTAGAGCGCATTGTGGGAGTATTACGCTGGTGTACGGTCGAGATGGATCGGCGCTACCGGCTCCTGGAGTCTACCAAAGCGCGCGATATCGAAATGTACAACCGAAAGATTAGACGCCAAAAGGACGTTGAACGTTTGCCACGGATCGTTATCCTGATCGATGAACTTGCGGATTTGATGATGATGGCTCCGGATCAAACGGAGCACACACTCGTTCGGCTGGCCCAAATGGCGCGCGCGACAGGGATCCATCTCATCGTCGCAACACAGCGACCAAGCACAGACATTCTCACCGGTTTAATCAAGGCAAACTTTCCAGCCAGGATCTCCTTCGCTGTTGCCTCTGGCGTTGATTCACGTGTGATCCTCGATGGTCCCGGTGCTGAGACGCTGCTGGGGAAGGGTGATATGCTCTTTCTTTCCCCGGAAGCGGGCGCCCCTGTTCGCCTGCAGGGGGTATTCGTGACGGATGATGAAATTCAGCGGGTGAGGGCATATTGGCGACAGGAACTTGGTGATGAATCAGCGGACACTGAAGAATCGCCTTGGGAAGAGCTGCTTCACCGACAGGCAGCACTTGGGGATCAAGATGATATTATCGAACAAGCTATCGCACTCGTAAAACAACGCGACGAAGCCAGCGCATCACTTCTCCAGCGCGGTCTGCGGATAGGTTATCCTCGGGCGGCCAGGTTGATGGATCAATTAGAGGAATTAGGAGTTGTTGGCCGCCCGCAGTCGGGCGGGAGAACACGAGAGGTCTTGATTGGAGAAGATGAAGATCCCTTAGCTCCAATTGACCCAGATGAGGAGAAAGAAAGCCCGACTTGACCACTACAATGTCTACGGTTAGCATACACATCGTAAAATCTGAGTGACGGGAGAATCTCGCGCGTGGATAAATCGGTACAACCAGCAAAGATAACTTTAACTGACGCACTTAGGATTCGGTACAAGTATCTTCTCGACCCCATCGGCGCCTTCCTCAATCGATTAGGGATCACACCGAATACATTGACGATATCGGGTTTAGTAGGAAACTCGATCGGCGCGTATTTCTTGGCGCGCGGTTCCTTCCTTGTTGGCGGATTAATTCTGCTCTCTATGGGGGCAATAGATGCGTTAGATGGGACAATGGCGCGATTGCGGGGTGAGCCAAGTGATTTCGGAGCATTTGTGGATTCAGTCACCGATCGATATTCGGAATTGGTCATATACGCAGGCTTGCTCTTCTACGCAGTCAAGGAATCGAACTTAATCCTGGCGATGCTGATATTCGCAGCAACAGCGGGGTCGATCCTTGTTTCTTACGTTCGAGCACGCGCGCAGAGCCTTGGGTATGAGGCGAAGGGGGGGGTGTTGACCCGCTTTGAGAGGTTCATCGTACTTGTCCCAAGTTTGATTTTTGGTTATCCATGGATTGGTGTAGCTTTGATCGCAATTCTAGCGAATACAACCGCTATTCAGCGAATTATCAGCGTCCGCCAGCAATCATCTAAAGGATAAGGATATGTCCTTCGATCAATACGGAATCCACCTCGGATTCCTCTATCTTCGTTATTACGGCATGATTATTATGTTCGGGGTAATCATGGCTACGTACCTCGCCCGCTGGATGCTGCGCAAGATGGAAAAAAACCCCGAGATTGTCTGGGATGCTCTGACATGGGTGCTGATATTTGGCATCATTGGAGCGCGTCTTTACCACGTGTTCACTCCCTCGCGTTATTCCGGGATCACAACTGCGGATTATCTGCAGAACCCGTTAATGATCCTTACGACGTGGGAAGGGGGATTAGCCATGCCCGGCGCAATCATCGGCGGGGTTCTGGGTATCTACATCTTTTCCCGGCGCAATAAGATTGAAATGGGGACCCTGCTCGATGCAGCTGCCCCTGGTATTGCCATCGCCCAGGCGATCGGCCGCTGGGGGAATTTCATCAACCAGGAGCTCTATGGCCCCCCAACCGATCTCCCCTGGGGGATTTTTATCAACCCCCAGAATCGCATTCCAGAATATGCGACTTTCGAGCAGTTCCATCCGCTCTTTCTTTATGAGTCCATCTGGAATCTACTCAATATGTTCTTCCTTCTATGGATATGGCGTAGATTCGGCGATCGAATTAAATCTGGAGATCTCTTCCTTGTGTATCTGATTATGTACCCGATTGGTCGCTTCCTGCTTGAATTCATCCGCTTAGATTATGTTCCACTCTTTGGCATTAATTTCAATCAAGGGTTTATGCTGCTCATTGCGATAGCGAGTGCTCTAGTGATTTTTCTGCGTAATCGCAAGAGGAGTGCTGCTTAATATTTTTATTCAGTAAGGACCTCCTGTCTACACCGCACCAATGAATCTATCAAGGGGTGAATCAATAAAGCCTCCTTCAGGTTATAAACCTGCAGGGGGTTAACGTGTAGACCTCATTGCGCAGGCTGCGCCTGCGACCGGAAGCAGAGCTTCTGACTACAGAAAAGCTAATAACCCATCGAGTTATAGGAAGCGACGTTGCCGGGACGCTGCATTCTGAGTGCGCAAGCTCTGCTTGCGGGTTCTGGCGAAGTCTTGAGATACCGAATGACTCACGCCTCCAAACCCTTTTCCTGCATTGAAGGAGCCTGCCCTTTAGGGATAGCCACAGGCTAAACCGCGAAACTACATTAGGAAGGTTGCGCCTGCGGCTGGAAGCCCTCGCCTCTTCACACGTTAAAATCAGAGTGTGTTTGACACAACCCAGCCCAGTTTGGGACGGAAGGAGGATTGAAGGATAGTGGGAGAACTTGCTATAATGCGCCGAGTAAAGTGATGAGCAGTATTGAAGCGAATTCCCTCAGCAAAAAATTTGGGACCTTCACGGCAGTGGATGATGTGTCGATCCATGTAAAGCCGGGAGAGATCCTCGCGCTGCTTGGCCCGAACGGAGCAGGAAAAACAACGACGATTCGGATGCTGGCCTCGATCCTGAAGCCGACACGCGGCAGCGCTAAAATCGCCGGATACGATATTGAGCTTGAACAAGAGGCCGTGCGCAGCGCTGTAGGTTTGCTGACCGAACAACATGGGCTCTATCAACGAATGCGTGCAGGCGAATATCTCGAGTTCTTCGGGAGCATCTACGGCTTAGATCCGTCGACGATCCGACAAAGGACGCACACTCTCCTGGGTGAGTATCAACTGCTAGAATCTGCCGGGCTCCGCCTGGGGCAGTACTCAAAGGGGATGCGGCAGAAATTAGCACTCGTACGCGCATTGCTGCACGAACCGCAGGTCTTGCTTTTAGATGAGCCCACTTCAGCGATGGATCCAGAGAGCGCACATCATGTCCGCAGCAGTATTGACGAGCTGAGATCAGCCGCTCGGGCGATAATTGTGTGCACACATAACCTGTTTGAGGCCGAGGCTCTCGCAGATCGGATCGCGATCATCCGTAGAGGAAAGATTATCGCGAACGACACCCCGGTTGGGCTCAAGCGGAAGATGGTTGGCAATCCGGTGATGGAACTGCAATTGGCGAGACCTCTGGACGGAGCGCTCGAGCATCTGCCAGAGGGAATCGTTATTATCGCGTCAGGGGATAATTGGGTTCGATACAGCACTTCGCAGGCAGAGACAGTCAACCCGAGGATCCTGAATGCGTTGGCGAAAGCTGAAATCCCAGTAGTTACGCTCGCCAGGGTCGAGCGGAGCTTGGAGGATGTCTATCTTCAGGTGGTGGGTGATGATGGCTTACGAGAGGGGATGGGCGATGACCGCTGATGCCTCCACTCCCATTACTCTGATCCGTGGTGCGTGGATCGTCGCGCGCCGGGAAATCCGGGATCAGTTTCGGGATTGGCGTATCCTGGCGCCGATCCTTCTGCTGACTTTGTTCTTCCCCCTATTGATGAACTTCACCGCAACTCAAGCAGTTGACTTCGTAGGCCGTTACGGTGCGCCGATTATTGGCGAACGTCTGATCCCTTTCCTGCTTATGGTTGTCGGGTTTTTTCCAATCTCGATTTCACTTGTTATTGCCCTGGAGAGCTTCGCGGGGGAGCGTGAAAGACAATCGTTGGAGCCGCTTCTGGCGACTCCCTTAACCGATGGGCAGCTTTACCTGGGGAAAATGGCCGCCTCGCTTGTGCCTCCGCTCGCCGCTGCTTACTTGGGCATCATCGTCTATCTGATTGGGTTATTAGTAAAAGTGCAGTGGGTTCCTTCACCGCAGTTGTTAATTCAGATTCTTTCTCTCACTACGATCCAGGCGATCCTGATGGTCAGCGGCGCGGTTGTGATCTCCTCGTTAACCACCTCGGTGAGGGCTGCGAACCTATTGGCTTCTTTTATTATCATTCCAGTTGCTCAATTGATCATTGGTGAAAGCATGATCATGTTTTGGGGACGTTATCATATTTTATGGTGGATCGTACTCGCCCAGGTGCTCATCGCGATTGTTCTGATGCGGATGGGTCTGCGACTCTTCAATCGTGAGGAACTCCTTGCGCGCGAGATTGATGTGCTTGATCTACGAGGGACAGCCAGGCGCTTCGTATCTTCATTTCGCTCCGGTGCCCGGAATCCCATGGAATGGTATCGGGGATTGTTCTCGAATTCATTGAAGCGGATTAGATTTCCTATCCTGATAACTTCAATCATCCTGTTAATTGGTTTTTTAGTGGGTTATAGACAGGCAGATGTGTTTAGACTGCCAACTGAGATATTCGAGGTCAATGCGTTTGATAAAGATTGGCTAGAGGTCTTACGCGGATTTGGAATGTTAACGCCCAGTGGAGCAGTAAGGATCCTCTGGACGAACATTCGAGCGCTCCTTTTGGCGACGATCTTGGGTGTGTTTACCTTCGGCGTTGTGGCGGAAATTCTCCTGATGGCACCCTTGGCGATCACAGGTTACTTTGCGGGATTCTTGACGCAAGCCGGGCAGGGTGCTGCACAGTACATCACTGCGCTTGTCTTACCACATGCGATTCTCGAAGTCCCGGCTGCTATCCTCGCGGGTGCAGCTATCTTACAACTGGGAATGGCTGCGATCAGCCTTCCTAAGGGGAGCTCTCTGGGAGATGGCTGGATAACATCGCTTGCTGAATGGGCGAGAATCTCGATCGGAATTATCCTTCCGCTCCTTATTGCCGCAGCGTTTCTCGAAGCATTTATTACCCCGCGAATCGCTGTTTGGCTTCTCTCTGGATCATGAACTATGCCTGAATTAATTATCCTGGGTTCCGCGGCAGCGATTCCTAATCTCGAGCACGATAATTCGCACATGTTGATCCGAACTGCGACTGGTGTTGTATTGATCGATTGCGGCACTGCACCTATGCTGCGGCTCGAGCGTCTAGGAATCCCGATGGGGGATGTTTCAGATATTATCTTGACGCATTTCCATCCAGATCATATTAGCGGATTACCTCTACTTCTCATGAGTATGTGGCTCGAGGGGCGGCGCCAGGTCTTACGTATATACGGGCTGCACCATTGTTTGAAGCGGGTCGAGGATTTAATGGACTTTTATCAATGGGGAGATTGGCCAGATTTCTTCCCTGTCGCATTTCATCGACTGCCGGAGAATGAGGGCGTGATGGTCCTCGAACAAGGGGACGTGTCGATCAACTGCTCGCCTGTTAGACATGTAATTCCAACGATTGGCTTAAGGGTCGAGGCTAAATCAACCGGGAAGGTAATTGCTTATTCTTGCGACACAGAACCTTGTCAGGCGGTTATTAACCTCGGACAAGGGGCAGATATGCTTTTTCATGAGGCATCCGGTGAAAGCGTCGGGCACTCATCAGCTGCTCAAGCAGGAGCAATCGCCCGCGATGCGGGGGTAGATAGCTTATATCTAATTCACTACCCTGTTGGTGACTCCGATATGGCGAAGTTGGTAGACGAGGCGAGGGCTGTCTTCTCTGGGGATGTTCACCTCGCTGAGGATTTTATGAAGATTGAATTCTGACCGAGATCCCGGCAGTTTTTTTTCAATCTTTTCCAGGTGCTCGTACGAGAGTCGCATGTAGATAATGGAAATCCCCGCGCGGCGGAACGAGATCGATTACTTCAATTACCTCAAAATCGTGTGAGCCAAGCGAGATCGTATCTCCTTGGTGTGGGGCTGCATCGCTGTTTTGGATCGCTCCCGGATGGTCTTCTCCCGAAACGACGTAACTCACTTTGTAGATTGCGGGCATTTCTATACCTCAGCGGTCGGCAAAGTGGCGATGACGGAGCTTGAAGGAGAGGTCAGCTGCTATGTTGCGCATGACGACGTATCCCAAGTGGTGGTTTTCTTCACATTCTTGTTCGAAGTCATCACAATGAATCATAAGCACCTTCGTTTGATCGGAAGCTGCACGCACCGTTGCTGAGCGAGTGCCATGGTCCACCAGCGCCATCTCACCGAAGATCTGACCTTTGCCGAGGTGGATGATCGTGCGGGGCGATTGCTCCGGCGTTGTGCCGCTGTGGAGAACTTCAACGAAACCATCCAGTACGATGTAAAGATACTCTCCGGGTTCACCCTGTCGCGTGATGACATCACCGTTATTAAATATAACTTCTTTGCTGATAAGTGAGATTGCCTGCAGCTCGGCAGGAGTGACGCTTTCAAACAACTCGACGGACCCCAGAATCTCTGTGTGGTCCATAGTACCCTCCGACACTGTACTCATGACCAGCTGATCGATTATTGTCTTCATGGAATTGTACTTTAAGTTGCCGAGGATACCAACCCGGTGGATCAACTAATCGCCGCTCGTTCACGCATTGAGAACTTCTTTACGGAATACTGAGCGGGTAGATTGCGAGGTGCCAATTGCCTACGGTAGGCAAGTGATGGTCGCAATGTCGTGATTTCATTGGGGGTGTATCGCTGTGGTAGAATGATTTATGTTCGGTTGGGTATGTTGTGAGAGGTGTGCGAATCATGAAAAAGGAATACGATTCGAAGCATCGGGCGTTGATGATGTCCGGTGAGAATGACGCCTGGGACCAACAAGTCTTTGAAGGTTTGGGTGGGCGTCTTGTACGACGGTCCCAT